>JGI12316J15310_10000043_pt9 | contig 70983 bp, 62 predicted proteins | sample MarCyaLeptolynsp_FD_15310 | JGI IMG/M metagenome (IMG submission 15310) | reverse complement strand
AGGACGTCCGCGCCTGATTGCGTGGGCAGATATCAACATTGTACAAGTGGTCAAACGGCGTGCCTCTGGGACTTTATCGATTGAGCGCCGTATCGCCCAAGGTGATGCCTCACAGGTGGAAACCTGTCTCGTGCAAAGCCAGCTAGGGCGGGGTCATTAATACCGCCTTTATCGAGCGACTCAACGCGACCTTTCGTCAGTGCTTGGCTTGTTTGGCGCGGCGCACGCGCCATTTAGCGCGCCAGACGCAAACGCTAGAAGCGGGGATGTTTCTTGTCGGGTGTGTTTACAATTTCTGTACCGACCATCATGCGCTTCGACGTCCTCTATGGATCACCGAACGGCGTTGTCGATGGGTACACCGCACACCCGCTATGGCGGCGGGCTTGACCGATCATCGCTGGACAATTGATGAACTCCTGACCTTCAAAATTCCACCAACACCTTTTGTGCCACCCAAACGGCGGGGGAGACCGCCTAAACGCCTTATCCAACAGGTGGCTACATGACCACGCTATTGTGTCGAGCTACCAGTGCATCTATTACATGGATTAAAAGGAATTAAAATGCCCGCTATCACCATTGCAGGACTGATCAATATTGAAACAACGGTAACAGTTTCCGAATTTCCGATTGCTTATACCCCCGTTCAATATCCATTTTTTGGCGTGAAAACAACCGTTGCGGGTGTCGGATACAACATCAGCAAAGCATTGTTATCCTTGGGGCATTCGATCAAATTGTGTTCTATCATCGGGGATGATGAAGGGGCAATGCTGACTCGTGCCGAACTCGACAAGCATGGCCTCACCACCAATCATCTTCTGACTAGCGCTGACGCTACCGCCCAATCGGCCATCCTTTATGATCCCAGTGGCAAGCGTATGATTTACACCGATCTCAAAAACATTCAAGATTTGACCTACTCTATTGACCAATTTAAAAAAGCGCTCACTGATGCGGATATGGCGATTCTCTGTAATATCAATTTTTCGCGTCCGTTGTTACCCATAGCCAAAGCCGCAGGGATTCCGATTGCAACCGATGTCCACGCTATTGCTGATCCTGATGATGATTACAACACCGATTACATGCAAGCGGCTGACATTTTATTCCTCAGCCATGAACGCTTACCCGATAGCCCCGAAACCTTTGTGAAACAACTGCAAGAGCGCTATTCGGCTAATGTGATCGTGGTCGGTATGGGAGGCGAAGGTGCCTTGTTGGCGGTTCGTGATGATAATTACATAGCGCGGCATCCATCGGTTTACACCCGTCCGGTGGTGAATACGGTTGGCGCAGGTGATTCGCTGTTTTCGGCATTTGTGCATGGTATGGCAACGCACCACGATCCATATAAAGCTTTACAAGCGGCCCAAGTATTTGCCTCATATAAAATCGGCGGATCGGGTGGCGCGGATGGTTTCCTAACAGCATCAGAATTGGATCACTGGGTGGAAAAGGTATAATCATTCTGCACATTTAGTGTTTGATTACCCCCAATAGTTAGGAGTATCATTAGTTTAGCATGGTATTCGGTATCAATAACCTTTAACTATGAATATACTAAATTCATGTACACACTTAAAGGAGCACACCTATGTTAGATACACCATTATCACCTGAACCATCCCCACCAGTAAAACCATTGCTAACGCCACTCTCAACAGGCGAACTCTTTAGCAAAACAATCGATATTTACCGCGAAAATTTTGGTCGGTTATTTGCTTTACTGGGGATTACATTTTTGCTAGGGATTGCGGCAGTGGCAGTAATCATTTTCATTATTATTGGTGCGGTTGCCGGTGGGGAAGCTGGCGGCGGTGCGGTTGCCGGCATAGCACTACTCGGCTTGTGCGCATTTATAGTTGTCTTTTTCATTGCGGCCATTTTGGCGGGCATTGTCTTTAATGGCATCATTACCCATATGGCATCTGAAACTATTCTGGGGCGAGAGGCCAACCTAGGCGCATCATTCCAGCATGTATGGGCGCGGGTTTGGTCACTGCTTGGTGCTACGATTGTTCTTGCCCTTGGTTCGCTCGCGGTGATGATCCCTATCATGTTCCTTGCGATTTGCCTGATTGGGTTTTTGTTCATGCCCGTTGCCTTTTATTATATTTGGGCAGCAGGGGTTTTTCTTGCCCCTATTATTTTGTTAGAAGATATTGACGCGATGGATGCCTTAAGCCGTGGGATGAAACTTGCCCGTCAACACTTTTGGCCGATTTTCACCTATTTAATTGCCCTGAGTATTTTGAACTATGCGTTACAAGTCTTGCCACAGAGCATCAGCCAAGCCCAATATACACAAGATCCTGTCACAGGTGAGGTGATTGTTACAGGGAGCCTTGTACTCGTGTTCGTCTTTAGCATCATCAGCGTTGGTTTAGGGATTCTGATGGTGCCGTTAACACCTATTGGCACAACATTATTGTATTATGATACGCGGGTGACTCTCGAAAACCTTGGTATGGATCTTGCCCAACAACCCACCCCTGATGTTGAGGCTATTACCCCACCTCAATCAGATTATCCATCTTTCACGGGGCAAGATGCGGTTAACATGTTAGCCGCGACACTGATCATCATTGCCTTTGGCTTGGTTCAGTTTAGTGTACAACTGATATTGGGGTTCGTTTTTTAATCCTATAGGTAGGGCATTCATAAATAGAATTTGAAAATTTGCAGTAAAATGGAACGCTATAAAAGGCTTATCTGCAAAGTCATACTCAAATAGGAACTAAAGGATCAACACCATGAGTCTAAAAAGCGGCGGCATCATCATTTTGGATTATGGCGGGCAAACTGCCCAATTGATTGCGCGGCGGGTGCGCGAAAGTGGTGTTTATGCCGCCCTGTTGCCCTATGATGCCAGCTTAGAGGACGCCGAAACAACCGTCCCTGATTATCGTGGCGTGATCTTAAGCGGCGGGCCTGCCAGTGTCTATGATGACCATGCCCCGACCTTGCCCCCGTGGGTACTCGCTAGTGAGTTGCCCGTATTAGGCATCTGCTATGGCATGCAATTGTTGACTCATGAATTAGGCGGCAAGGTCACCCCCGCCACGGTGCGGGAATATGGGCAAGCAAACCTTGCCCTTCGCACAGCAACCTCATTATTTGCTCAAATGGACTTAGAACAAACCGTCTGGATGAGTCACGGCGATCACGTGGATGCCCCACCACAACATTTTGAAAGCCTCGCCAGCAGCGAAGGCGCACCGTATGCGGCAATGGTCAATCGATCCCGTCAGATTTACGGCGTACAGTTTCACCCAGAAGTAACCCATACCCCCAACGGCGGCACGATCTTACACAATTTTGTGATCAACATCTGCCAAGCGCACAACGAATGGACGCCCATTAACTTTATTGAAGAATCGGTTGAATCGATTCAAAAACAAGTCGGCGATGGCACGGTATTGTTAGGCTTAAGTGGCGGCGTGGATTCCGCTGTAGCGGGGGCATTGTTGCAACGGGCAATCGGCAACCAACTCAACCCCGTCTTTGTGAATCATGGCATGATGCGCCACGGCGAACCTGAATCTGTGGTTCGTGTTTTTGGCACCGATCTGGGGTTACCGTTGCGGGCAGTCGATGCCACTGAGGACTTTTTAACTGCCTTAGCCCATGTCACCGATCCCGAAGAAAAACGGAAAACCATTGGACGCTTGTTTGTAGAAACCTTTGAAGGCCAAGCCCAACAGATCGGCGGCTTTGATTGGCTAGCCCAAGGCACGATCTATCCTGATGTGATCGAAAGTGCGGGCACAGGGCGCAAAGGTGCGAAGGTGATCAAATCGCATCATAATGTAGGCGGCTTGCCAGACCATATGAAGGAAAAAGTGGTTGAACCGTTGCGTGACCTCTTTAAAGATGAAGTCCGCGCCGTGGGCACTGCTTTAGGCTTACCCGATTCGATTGTGTGGCGGCAACCCTTCCCTGGCCCCGGGCTCGCGATCCGTTGCCTTGGCGAAATTACATGGGAGCGCTTAAACAAGCTACGCGCTGCTGATCATATCTTCACCAGTGAACTTGGTGCGGCGGGGCTACTACGCGGAGATACGGCGCAAGCCTTTGCGGTATTACTCCCTGTAAAAAGTGTAGGCGTGATGGGTGACAACCGCACCTATGAGGAAACGATTGTGCTACGCGCCGTGACCACTGATGACTTCATGACCGCAGACTGGGCACGCCTCAGTTATGACTTGCTCGCCAAGGTCAGCAACCGTATTGTAAACGAGGTGCAAGGTGTGAATCGGGTCGCTTATGATATTTCCAGCAAACCACCCGCAACCATTGAGTGGGAATAAGTAGGCTGTATTTAAAGTGAAATTTCCCAAAACTCGACTTCGGTTTTACCCGTTTTTTGTTCATGCCCACAACAGGCAACATAGGTATCTGCTGCATCAATAGAAATTGATCGAATATTTGTTTCGCCAATATGACTATAAGCACTAATCATCTTCCCTGTAGCGGTATCCCACAGGTTCAACAGGCTATCATCACTATTTAAGGTGACAAAATATTGTTCTTGGGTCAAAAACTTTAGATCACCAACAAAGAAGTTTATATCAAATTTATGGATGATGTTCCATGTCGCCGTGTCGTACAAAATGATCTTCTCGAATTTTGGAGCATTCACAGTAAACGCTAAATATTGACCGGAAGGGCTATACCATGCTTCGCTAGCACTAATCTGAAGATGCTGGAGTATTTCTTTGGTGGTTGTGTCAAAAATATAAACACCATCTATGGTTAATAAAGCAAATTGATTCCCACTCGGATGCAGGCTCCCTTTTGCACCATCCGCTACGATGTCATAGCTTCCATTAGTCGTGTTAGAAGCGTATACAATGGTATCAAAATCTGGATGAAAGCAGTTCACAAGCATAAAATTGGTATGTGTTCCGATGGCGAAGTCAGATATAAAACTCGATGGAAAAACAAATTCTTGTTGGAGTGATAATGTTGCAAGATCTAAGACATAAATAGTGTTTCCATTAAAGTTGCTGGCATAAACCCATTGTCTATCTGAACTAATGACTAACCTATTGATGACATGATTTGTTTTTGAAGTCCAACGGTTGAGTTCATTGCCATATAAATCTAATAAACGGACACTAGCGGGGCTGCCCGTAGCCAGCAAAATCTGTTGTTTATCTGCTAAGTAGTGAATATCCGTTGTGTGTTGCATGGATTCAGCCCATGCAATGGCTAACTCTAATTTCATTACTCATCTTTCTAAACTACAACTACAAACATAACTACCCGGTTAATAAACTTTCGGGATCTTCTGTGTACCAGCGATGAAGGAATTCGCTAAAATCTTGCGCCATAACCTCTGTTTTAGGTGTATCTGAATTCGCCAAGAAACAGGTTACAGGGGTTGGCACTGTGGGGTCAGGGTGCAACTCAATCAGCCAATACCAGACCGATATATCATAATGCCCCATTAGATAATAATTTTCGAGTGGTTTAGGGAAGTATTTTTGATCCATTGGATATAAATATTGATAATCCAAAAACGGCATCCACTCAGTTAAAGCATATAAATCTCTGAAACCATCAATGATCCCGTTAAGACGATAAAAATAGTCTTGGATTTGTGGTGGGAATGTGATGTTATGCCGTTTTTGAAAATTGATGATCTCATAGGGTTTGATGGGCGCATCTCTTACAAAAAAATGAGTATGATGACGTTTATTATATTTTGGATAATACATTTGCCGGTAAATTAACTGAAAAATATCTTCAGGCATTAGTCATCTTTCCCAACTGTATCAAAATCAACGCCGAGAACCTCAGGCGTGCTGAGAAAATCGATCACAGTCTGCACATCATCTGAGGGCGGCATCGCTTTGAATAGCTCCAACACGATGCGCTGAACAATCGTTTTATCAGTCGCAATACAGGGGTAAATCGGGATGCTTTCAGGAATATCTAGGCGGCGGCGAATCTGGTCAGGGGAAAAGGCATCCTCACGATCCTGTTTATTGGCTATGATATGACACAATATTTTGCTCTGACGGATCAATTCTAATTCTTGTTTTTCTTGTACGATAAATTCCCATTCAGGTGTGAGCTTATCCTGCCATGCGCGGTTTTTTGGCATATACAAAATCCCGTCAAATTTAGCAAGACCATGATACCTTGATAAAAAAGAATGACGAATAGCCGGGACAAACGTACCCATATTGGAGAAAAAAAAAGATCACCATATTAGGCGTGATCGTTCGTCTTCCAAAAAGAAATGGCGGTTGTTCATCTATAATCCGTGATCCATCTTTATTATACCTATTTTTTGTCGTGACAATGTCTATTTCGCTGAGCGATTTCATCGTTGATAATCGCCCTGTATTATGATCCCCAACTATCAAGATTCTGAAAGATTTAAACTTATCTGTCATGCTTTATCTTTCCCAACGCTATCAAAATCGACACCGAGAACTTCAGGCGTGCTGAGGAAATCAATCACGGTCTGCACATCATCTGAGGGCGGCATGGCTTTGAATAGCTCCAACACAATACGCTGAACAATCGTTTTGTCCGTCGCAACACAGGGATAAATCGGGGTGCTCTCAGGAATATCTAAGCGGCGGCGAATCTGGTCAGGGGAAAAGGTATTCTCTTGATCTTGGCGGTTGGCTACTATGAGATAGGGAATGCCACGCTGCTGTATCAGGTTAAACTCATTCTTCTCTTCTGCTAGGTTGTCTGCTTCGAATTGATAAGCAGCATCCCCTGCTCTATTTTTTGGTAAAAATACAATGCCATCTACAGTGAGTAATTCCAATGAACCTGAAAGGGGTGGGTATTTACTCAATGGAAATATTTCTCCATTTCCAAAAAAATGAATAACAACCTGATCATTGTCGATACCCAATTTCCCAAAATCAACAGAGCGTATTAATTGAGTAGTTTTCTCATCAAATGCTGGAGGTGTTACAATAACATCCATCTCGCTAATAGATTTGTTGAATTGTGTTTTGCCCGTATTATGATTTCCTAACAGCAAGATTTTGAAGGTTTTTATCTTCCCGATCATTTTTCGCTATCATAGATACACTAAGTTTGAGTTTAGTATACAGTGTTTTGAGGAATGATGTTTGGGTTTTAATGATTTGAGGAGGTGTACAACTCAATCACGCCATCGTTGCCAACAGGAACCACCCGCCCGCAATTTTGACAGGTGTAATCCGTTAGCGGTTCTCCGTTAGGTTGCATGGCAGCTTGACTACATTGGGGGCAGTGCCAAAACTCCACTAAGGGGCGTCCGCGTGTGGGGTCGCTGTCACCGTCTTTGGTTGCCCACACCTGATCATAATCGTATGACCACGCGATGATCTCCACATCCAACAAGCCATATTCATGCGTATACACATCATAAGCCTCTTGTTTTGACCATGTTTTGCCGGGCATCAGCTTGGCATCCGTTCCGATACGATTGGTCATCAGCAGAACCCCGCCGGGGCGCAGCACGCGCACCAATTCGCTGATCACTTGGCGGCGATTGGTCATAAACTCGATGGCTTCCAAACAACACACCGCATCAAAAAAGTCATCGGGGAATGGAAGCGATTCGGCAGGCTGGTGCATGATCGATACACGATTGTAATATAAGCCTTCCGCCATACGTTGCGCCCCCCGATTGAGCATTTTTCGGCTTAAGTCCATCGCAACAATTTTGCCATCAAAATGTGGGTATCCCAGCAACGCACGCGGCAGGCGTCCGGTGCCGCTTGCCACATCAAGGATCATCGGGGCGGTGTTGGGGCTGAGCGCTGCCATTAACGGACGCGCCAAAAAACGCATTTCTAATGTGGGGTCATAACCTTTAATATTATCGTAACGGTTGGCGTACACATCATACAACCAGATGACGATCCCCCGCCCCAGATACACGCCTTCGGTGGTGATGAGCAGCCAATACAACAAACCGCCGAGAAAGGCTATCACGGCGGTGGCAATGAGGAATAGTTCAAGCGGCGTCATGGTTGACGGGCGAGTTCCTTACGGAGCGCATGGTCGCGGACTGCTTCAAACTCAACGGGATCAATTTTGAGTGTGGCGGCAATGTCTTCGATCTCACGGGTTTCGCTGTCTGAAATACCATCATGGGCATGGGCAATCTCAAACAAGATGTCTAACAGATCAATTCGTTCAGAAAGCAATGTGTTTTCATAAAATTCCCGACACAAGCGCACCACATCCAACTTACGGCGCGTGCCATCCGTGGCAAATGCCGTAACAATAGCAGCATGTGACGGCGCAAGGCTCCATGTAGATTGTAAGATCTGGTTGATCGCGGCTAACTCTTCATCATCAATATCCAGATCCGCGTAAGCGATGCGTCCCATCAGTGCGCCGGCTAACCCTAGTTTTTTGATCTCACCGGTATCTAAACCAAGGTGTTCCTCAACATCATCACCAAAGGTTTCTTTAAGGGCGGTTGTGATACGATTTTTCATGAATCCATCCACAAAATCTTTTTGATTAGGGGCATCCGAAAAAATGTTTTGGCGTTTGGGTAAGGCTTGTTGGACGAGTTCATAAAGTGGTTTTAGTAACTCAGCCGCCGATTCGCCATCAATGGCGGTATTAATGCTGTTGAGCAGGGCTTTTTCTTCGCGGCTCACGGAACCATCCGCTATAGCGACTTCGTAAGCAAGTTCTTTGGCAGCTTGTTTGCCTGTTTCGGATCGGATCTCATCAAAGAGATCAAACACCAATTTTTCGAGTTCAGCTTCACGGATTGGTGTGATCCAATAAATATCAAGTGCATCGTAATCTTGGGCGCTGAGTTCAGGCATGGCAAAGGTAATATCTTTGAGGAGATCCATTTCATCGGGGGTAACTTCGCCATCGATCCATGCTAACCCAATAAGGGTACGCGCCATCGCAACTAACGTATCTGAACGGGACATATTTGCAAGACTCCTAAACAATCAGCTAAATGCCATCATCGGGCAAGGTTTCGCCGGGCAAAAAGATGCCGGGCTGTTGCGGCGTAATGGCTATAAATCTATACGGATTTTCGGGGCTTGTGGTTGCATGAGTGGTGATCGTTCCGGTGTCAATAGCCACCGTAATAATCTGCGATTGACTATCTGTTTCAACAATAGCAGCAAGTTCATTGTCACCAATCCAGACCACATCTACCACACGACTATCTGATTCCCCTGTGAAGAAATCACCATCAAAAACTTGCCCCACTCGTTGGCTATCAATCTCGAATGTTAAAATCAATCCCCCTGTGGCTAAAGCCAAGCGATTGTCATCCTCATGGAAGGATACCGCTTGTATGGGGGTAGCAAAACGATAGTCACGAAAAACAATGGGGTCTTCATCCATAGTCTCTATTATAGCGACATCTTGTAATGGTGTGAGATATATTAAGCCACCGCTTAGCAACGGATAAGGAAAGTGCCCTGCGAACAGAATCTCAGGATCGCTTGTTATGTCGTCATCTTCGGTCGCAATCGGTAGTTGAACCACCAACCCATTACCCGATGGCGTATCGGCTGAAAACAGGACAGTTACACCATCTTCTGCCCACTGCAAGCCTTGAATTGTGGTGTAGTCTGCTTCAAACGGTACAAGGGTTGTCAGGCGTTGCAATGCAGCATCATAGAGCATCACTGCTTCGCGTTGGGTGCGGTCGGTCATCACCCATACTAATTGCTCGTCTTGCCATGCCACATCCGTGATCAAGTTCGGGTAGGCAATGGCATTCGCACCCCATAGACGGACATCTGGCGCAGAGGTCAAGCTATCATCAGAGAGATTTAGCTCCAACAGATTAATGATGTAATCATCTGTATTAAAGACATCATCATCAACTCGCGCTTGCGCCCCAACCACGGTTAACCATTGCTCCGGCTCATCGGATTGGGCGTTGAGAGAGGGTAGCGTTACGCCCCACCCCACCCCTAAAGCGATCATAATAAGGCTAAGACGCCGCAGGTTTTTCACAAACAAAGATCATCCGTCCTTCACGGTCAAATTCTTCTTTAAAGGGTGCAAAGCTGCTATCCACCACACTCACCACTTGATAGCCAATCTTTTCCAAAATTTGTTCAATACTATCTTGAGTATAGCCCTTGAGCGCTAAAAAACTGGTACCACGCGACCACTGCCCGCCTTGTTGGGTGAAGATGTTAAAGGCTTGTTTGAGCGCCACTTGCCCGTAATTGTAATAACCTTCCACCGTCATAAAAATGTCATCAGACACCTCAATGATTTGTTGTTGAGTGCCCAAATATTCCCCTAAGCCGCGTGGGGTTAACAAGTCAAAAACCACCCGCCGCCCTGGTTGCAACGCATCAAACGACTTTTTCAGCACAATGGCCACATCCCGCAAGCTAGCTAATTCATTTAAAGCATTGCCAATACACAATACCAGATCAAGCTCAGGCGGAAAATTCACCGCGCGCATGTCACCTTCGATCAGTTCCACATGATCCATATCCATGACGCGCATTTTAGCGACCTTGAGCATATCAGCGCTAATGTCCACCCCCCATGTTTGCATTCTAACATTGCCTAAAAACGCGGTGCTGCTCCCCGTACCACAGCCCAGATCTAAGATACGGCGTCCAACCCAAGCATCTTTTTGTAAATATTCGATAATTTGGGGCGTCATGCTAGTTGCATAATTAGAAAACCCCGCATCATCATAAGCACGGGCAAGATGGGCATAAGCGTTAATGACACGTTCAGACATAGGACCTGTTCCTCATCTTCTCTATATATAGGAATTTTAGTGTTGCCATTGATCGATTTATTGTAACTACTCAGCCAATAATGCGTTCGAGGCCGATTGATGGCAAACCCCGTGTAGGGACAGCATATATGCCATCCGTGATAAAACAGAAATGCCATTTTCAGACGCGATGTATCGCGTCTCTACCTTCAGGCGGAGTGACCAGAGTAGTTGCGATTTATTTACAATTGTACCCCATGCCGTAATCGCCACCAAACAGCAATTGCCTTGCGCAAAGTGCTTTGTTATTTTCGTGACTGCGCAGATCAGGTATACTGGATCATGATGGCAATCTTTATTCATGGGGGCTACGGTGATGCAAGAAGAATTTGACAGAATTAAAGCCGCACTCAGCAGTAATGACACCAATCAACGTAAAAAAGCAGTGGCACGATTGGTCTACCTCGAACATCCAAAAGTCTTTGACGCGCTTGAACTCGTTGCCCGCGAAGACCCCGACCCCATGATCCGTGAGCAAGCGATCTATTACCTAGAAAATTATGAATTCGTCAGCGACGCCACCAACACCGCCCCCGATGACGAAGAATGGATTTGCGAAGTCTGTGCCCAGAACAACCCTGCGGTTGCGACCTTTTGTAGCGCATGTGCCAGCCCTAAACCTCAACAACGTTCCACAGTTATTCAACGCAAACGCTCCAATCGGACTGCCGAACCCACCTTTTTCTTGCACGCCGAACATGAAGATTTTGTCAAAGGGCGCAGCAAAACCCTACATGGCCACAAAAGCAATCGCGTTAAACTAACTATTGGCATGATCTTTTTAGCGGTCGGACTAAGCACAATGATCGGGGTTTTAGCGATCTTTTTACCAGACACACTCCCCGCCTATGAACTGGCCGAAACCACCACCAGCACCACTGGAACCATCACTGGAACCTTTATTGATCTGAACCCCGCCACGGGCGCAGAAAGTTATGTTCTGACCTATGAATATACGGTAGCTGATATTACCTATCAAACGGAAACAATTGTAGAAACCGACATTTACGATCAGTATGATATGGGTGATACAGTCGAGGTCTTTTATGTGCCTAGCACCCCAGACAAAAACCGCATCACAGAAGCAGATACCAGTTGGGAATCCGATGTACAAATTATTGGACTCGGGCTATTGGTTGGCGCCGTGGTTGAGATCATCGGCTTAGGGTTTTTATATAGTATCTTTGCTGGCAATGACAAAACCACCCAACTAGAAAAGAAGGGGCGCGTCGTAAAGGGGGAAATCATCTCAGCAGACAGCAACACCACCCCCCAAGGGGAGCAATGGCTCACCATCCAATATCAGTTTGTTGCGCCAGACACCCAACAGGAGATCATCCATACCACCCGCCAGAAAGCCCCTGGCTTGCGCAACAATATTTTGCCCAATCAAGGCACCCCCGTGCGCGTGGTGTATGTTTCGCGGCAAAACTTCCGCTTGTTATAATGCAATACTTTCAAATGAATCTGGAATTAGGCGATACTATTGATGATCAATGGTATCTATCGAATATTGTCAATTCTGGGGGAAAGATATTTTATAACGAGATATTTCGTAAAGGTCAAAAGCTCAATTTAGCTTATCAACCAACTATCGAGATTATTCGGAGTGGCCCCCCGCTAGATTTTACCATGACGGCATTTGGTGTTCCAGTCGTCAGCGCACAATTTGCTGATCTGGTAATCAATGCTTGTCATAATTGCATAGAGAGAATCCCCGTGATAATAGGTAACCAAATCGAGGGATGGGAAATTTTAAATATCCTCCCAATCTTGTCTTGTGTGGATCATGCTCAAACCTATGTGGGACGTTATGCAGAAGAATTGAAAGCGTCTGCCCCAGACCTTGTTGGAAAAATACAATATCTAGCCAACATCAAAATTATTCCACCAAAAGTTGATACTCATCTATTTCGTTTAGTTGAATGGGATATTGTAATCATTGTTTCAGAGATTTTAAAACGTGAAATAGAGGCGGCGAATTTTAGCGGGTGTTCTTTTGTTGCTGTTTAGCTAGGTAGTATACACACGCCCAAGATTCAATACATGGAGCGTGTATATCTATTGGTAACAAACCTATTTGCGCTCTAAAACCACTACAGGGATAACCCGCGAAGTCTTGTTTTTATATTCGGTAAACCCCGACATTTCCGCTTCCATCATTTCATACAAGGTGGTGCGTTCTGGCTCTTCAGTGACCCGCGCCACAGCATCATATTTTTCGGTACCCACCTCAACCGTTACATCAGGGGTCGCCACCAGATTGTGATACCATGCAGGGTGTGAATCCGCCCCCGCAGCCGATGCCACAATAACATGTTTTCCGTCTGCATTGGTCAGGGTAACAACTGGGTTAAGCCGTGCGTTACCACTTTTTGCCCCAATCGTGTGTAGTAACAAAATAGTACGTCCTTCAAAATAGCCGCCAACAACACCATTATTCTCACGAAACTCTTTGATAATTTTTTCGTTAAAATCGCTCATCAATTGTTCTCCATTGATAAATAGATTGATTGTTATCGTTTATTGTATTGAATCTGTTACGGTTGGTAACTCCCCAAAAGGATAGGTCATGGTTACTCATGCAACATTCCATATCAAAAATTAAACGTCAGTATGGTATGCTCACACAAAAATAATTTTGGAGAAGTTAATCTCTTATGTTAGACGCCTTACGCATCGAAAACGATCAGTTTATAGACACGCTCGGACGCCATGTGTTATTACGCGGTGTAAATCTGAGTGGCAGCACCAAGCTCCCCACCAGCCACCCTCACCAAGACCAAGATGATTTTTCAGAACATCGCCATGTGTCGTTTGTGGGGCGTCCCTTTCCCTTGACGGAAGCGCCTGAACATTTTGCACGGTTGCGGCATTGGGGCTTTAACTGTTTGCGCTTGCTCACCACATGGGAAGCTGTCGAACATGAAGCGCCCGGCGTCTATGACACAGCATACTTAGATTATTTTCAAACCATTGTCGAGATGGCCGGTGAATATGACTTTTATGTGTTCATTGACCCCCATCAAGATGTGTGGAGCCGCATGACAGGCGGCGACGGTGCGCCCGGCTGGACGCTCGAAAAAATAGGATTCAATATCGCTAATTTCGACAACAGCGAAGCCGCCATCACCTTCCAAGCCCGCTATCCCAATTATCCGATCATGATGTGGCCAGATAACTATAATCGCTTGGCGTGCGCAACGATGTTTTCCCTATTTTTTGCGGGGCAATGGCTCGCGCCCGATCTGGATGTGGATGGGGTTGGCGTTCAAGACTTTTTGCAAGGGCATTTCATCGGCGCCATGCAGCAGATCGCACAGCGCATCAAGGATATGCCGCATGTCTTAGGCTATGGCACGCTCAATGAACCCGGCAAAGGCTACATCGGAGCCGAAACCCTCAGCGAGGCCACCGGCTTTATCCAGCAACATGTCCGCGTAAATTTTGGGGATGGTATGTTATTGGGGTCAGGCTTTCCGCGTACCGCTGCCAAGCTTGAAGCCGATGATCTGCAAGTTGATAAAATCGGCGAAATCACCCTAAACCCAGCAGGTATCTCCGCATGGCAAAGCCCAGAAAAAGACGTGTGGCACAATGTCGGTGTATGGGATTATGACGTGGATGGCAAGCCACTCATCATCTGTGATGATTATTTTGAAGGGATCGACTTTTTACGCGATGGGCTCACGCCCTTCACCCAACGCTATGCCACAGGTATTCGTGAAATACACCCCGACGCAATGATCTTTGTGGAAAGTGACCCGACCGAAGCCGCCGATCTGAATATTGATGGCGTAGACAATATCGTCAATGCAGGGCATTGGTACGACACCCTGATGCTGATGCGCAAACAATACGATGGCGAAAACGCCTATGACCACCATACGGATCATTTAGTGCATGGCGTGGACGCCGTGACTTTTTTATACAAGGCATCAATTGCAACGCTCAAACAAACCTCTGCTGAAAATTTGAATGGTGCGCCAACCTTGGTTGGGGAATTTGGCTTGGCTTATGACATCAACCAACAACAAGCCTATCAAGATGGTGATTTTTCCATGCACGAACTCGCCCTAAGCCGCTATTATGATGCCCTTGACGCCAATTTGGTCAGCAGCACCCAATGGAATTATACGCCTGATAATAGTAACTTTTGGGGCGACAACTGGAACGGTGAAGACCTGAGCATTTTTAGCCGCGATCAACAATTGAACCCTTATGATCTGGATAGTGGCGGGCGGGCGATTCGCGGATTCTGCCGCCCCTATGTACAACGCGCCGCAGGGAAGCTGCTCAAAATGCACTTTGACCACCACACCCGTGCTTTTACGGCAACCGTTGAGGTACTCGATCCCCAACATCCCACCGTGATCTATTTACCAGCGAATCAATATGCAGCGGTCTTGGGCGCATTGGATGTCGAAACCTCATCCGGTATGTGGCAGATCCCGCCCCAGACTGAAGCGTTGCTTTGGCAACATACCGATACAGGTCAACAAACCATCACCTTTACCTTCCGCCAAGGGGAATAATAGTTCTATCACAAAGAATCATTTTGTAGAGGCGTCATATATGGCGTCCGATATAAAAAAATCTCCATAAATTAGGGGAGCCGAAACATGTCAAAGTTTGATCATTTTTTAGATGTTGAATGGCTGCAACAACGCCTACAAACAACCGATATTGACACCCTCTTGGCAGACTTTGCAGCACTCCCCTTACCCGATACATCCTTGCCAAACCCGCATTTATTAGTGAGACATACCTTGCAACTGTCAGCAGCTATCCTTAGAAAAGATAAAGACCAGCTAACAGCACAACTCTATGCGCGGTTGGTTGCCCACCATCATAATCCTGAGTCGCCTTTAGCTGAGTTCATACACCAACTAACGCCCACTGTGCAATCTATTCACCCAACGATGCTCCAAGCACAAGATACGTTTTATGAAATTCCGTTACCACATAGTGGGCACTTAAGTTGTATCACAGACCCACAAACTCACATTCTTGTCGCGTCACTCAAACAAGTTTATGTATTTGAGATTGAAACCCAAAATCTGATTACTCAATTTGAAGCGCATCAAGAAACTATTATGCGTATACAGATTCATAAACAATTCGCTGTTTCGCTGTCCCTAGATAACATCATACATGTATGGCGGTGGGATACAGGTGAACATTTGGCGACATTAGCGGGGCATACACATACAATTACCGATATTGTAATTCGTGAAAACCACGTCTTTTCAGCATCATATGATAAGACTGTGATCGTATGGGATTACACAACAGGCGAAATGCTCACTCAATTAGATACTCAAAAAAGTGGTGTCATTAAAATCTTAGCGGTAGGGCAATATGTAGTAGCAGGAACCATTACGCAATCACTATATGTATGGAATTGGCAATTGGGCAAGTTAATCGCTAGAACTGTAAATCATAAAGCGCATGTACGTGAGATTTTTGCGGATGGTACCAAAATCATCATCCCTCAACGGGGAAAACGCGGTGACATTCATGAATGGGACTGGCAAACGAATACTGTTACTATTCAGAAATTTTCAGGGGAACAGCCCCATAACATCAACAGCCATGATTATCCTCTATTGATTCATGGAGATATTATTTTTGGAAAAACATATGATAAGCACAATAACCAAAGTATCATCGTTTACAATCAAAAAACAGGCAATGTTATTAGCCATTTTTCGCAGCATCAACGGCCAATTAAGCAAATTCATGTTGACGGCAACGTCGCCTATTCAATGTCAGAAGATAACCATATCCTCATGTGGGATTGGCAAACGGGAGCGATGCTTAATGAATTTCTCTTACGCGGCCATAACCTCATCACAGCCCAATTATTTTGTCATCTTGCGATTGGTTTATTTGACGACCGTACCATAAAAATCTGGCGATTAGATGCCAATATGCCACCGTCTGAAATGCGTCAACACCGTGATCGCGTTGATGATGTAATCATGATTGGGGATACTGTTGTTTCCGTAGCAGAAAATATGCGATTGTGGCGTTGGGAAGATGGTACACCGATCCTTGATGTTGTTCGCTTCAAACGCCAGCAACGATCCAATTACATCTCCCTAAAAAAACATCAAGCAGAAGCAATCATTGAACAACATGAGATCGTCATCCGAGATTGGCAAACCAATACCGCTATAACAACCCTAACAGGACACACCGCCGCTATCCGCACCATGATTGCCTTTGATGATCTAATCGTGTCAGGATCAGCGGATTATACGGTCAAGGTATGGCGGTGGCGTGATGGCTCACTATTAACGGATTTCACCAAACATCAGGGGGTGGTCAAAGGGCTAGCCAGAGCAGGAACCTTTATGCTTTCCGTAGGCTATGACGATACACTCCGTATATGGAACTGGCAAATAGGCGAAGAATATACCCGTTTCACGGTGGGTGTTCCTTTAAATTGCGTGGCAGTCAATCAACGCCAAAATGTTGTTTTGGTTGGGGATACACAAGGGCATGTCCATGTATTAAAGGTTAACTTGCAACCGCTAAGTTGATCAAAAAAGGGATGCTGGTGGGCATCCCTTTCTATTGAGAAGCATTTCTAGGATTAATGCTCAGGCGATTATCTACCTGAGCCACTTATCCGCATTTAGTTCTTGCTCACACTAACCGGAATGCGGAGCGGTTGGGCTTCGGGTTTCTTGGGGAGTGTTAAGTGCAACACACCATTTTCAAAGTTAGCTGTCGCGTTTTCGGTGTCGATGGTGTCGGCCACACGCAAGCTGCGTTTGTAAGCACCGTAGAAGCGTTCGCGGCGGGTGTAGTTGGCGGTGGTTTCTTCGGCAGTATCGCTTACGGTGGTGCTAATGGTTAACACACCTTTGTTAAATTCAATGTTTACATCATCGGGATTGATACCCGGTAAATTCAACCAAACCTCGGTTTGCTCATCGCCATCAACAATATCTAAGGCAGGGCGAGCAGTTGGGATGGTATGTTCGGTGTCATTTTCATGAATGGCGCTGGGAACGGCATTCAAGAAGTCATTAAAAAATGCGTCCAATGGGCTATTCCAACGTACGACTTTCATGGTGAGTTCCTTTCAAAAAATTTGCTTACCGTTCGATGACTGTAGTATGCCAGACCATTGTAAGAACAATCTCAATGAAGTATCAGAAGTCCATCGAAAAATCGTAAAAAGTTTATCAACAACCGATTGCACCGCTTTATGATGCTTGGGGGTCGGCCTTCACAACCACACCATGCGGCACACTACGGAACACACCCAACGCCGCCATCATCAATATCGTTGAGGCACTGATGGCAAAGCGCACCGTGGTAAACGACGCCACCCCACCCACAATCGGCCCCCCTAACATTTCCCCAAAGGAATTGACTTGCCCATTCACGGATAAAATTGTTGCCCGTAAATCAGAATCAATGTGCTGATTGATCCATGTTTCTAGCAAAGGTTCTGTTACTGAAAATAGCGCCCGCATCGCCCATAGCCCGATCAATACCGCCCCAAAGACAGGGCTCAGCGCCACCATCAAGACCACCACAATCAAGCCGATGCCACTCGCAAACAATGCATTCACCACTGAACGGCTATCCGTCAAATCAACACGCCGCCGCACCCATTCGGTCGTCAACAGTGTTAAAGGAATGCTCCCCGCCCGAATAATCCCGAACCATAATTCTTCGCCAAAACCTGCAATTTCGGGCAAGCTAAAACCATCAAGCACGATCAATGGCCATAAACGCATAAAGCCCTCACCAAAGGCGCCAACAAAAAAGGTCGCCATAAAGATCCATAAAAAAATGGTTTTCAAGCGGATATACTGAATCCCTGCCCGAAAGGTATTAAAGAGATCGCCCCATGTTTCACGGTCTTCAGGGGGCACGCCTTTAAAGCCTGTTTCAGGCATCACAGCGATCAAAATTAACCCTGTTGCGATCAAAAACCCGCCGCCTACTGCAATCGAGAGGGATAAATCTGCTGAAGCTAGCAATACACTCACGACTAACCCACTCACCCCGAAAAAAGGCGCGATCTGCGCAGAGCGTAAAAACCCTGTTGCGGCGCGGTCTTGTCCGACTTCATCCACCAGCCATGCCGAAAGCGCACCACTGACAAATGTGCCCCCGATACCACACAAGATCGTCCCCAGAATCACAAATGATAAATTTGGCACTAACACCGTCACAATCAAACCAATACCAATCGTAATATTGCCAATAATGACCGATAAACGGCGGCTATACACATCAGCGACTACCCCAGTTGGGACTTCAAACAAAAAGATAGCGACCTCAAAAGCCGCCCCCGGCAACACCAACTGAAACGCGCTAACGTCAAGTTCCCGTACCAGATACAAGGCCAACATCGTCCACGCCGCCGTAAACGCAAATTGCCGCATCCCGACAATGAATAAATAAATATTAAATGGATCGCGATTGAGGGTCATTGGCAGCTGTTTCCTTATATAAAGTATGTCGGTGAGAGGCATGACGCATCGTGCAATGGTTGCGCGAGTATACCCTGCCACCTAAATGACCGCCAACGTGACCCCATCTGCAAGCAAATTGGCGGGATGCGCAAGTTATTTGGCGCACTTTGTCAGTGACACAATTCTGAAAATCTCCTATCCTTATACCCAACAGAATATTAAAAAAACAGGTAACAATCTAATGAGTGGTAGCAAAAAATATGTAGTCGAAATGGGATGGGATGTTCTCTTTAGAGATCTCAACATCAGCCCACAAGATGTATTGCGGCAAGCACAGTTACCGCTCGATCTCCTGATCCGCAAACCGCCGATGCTAACCATTGAAGAATACTTTCGATTATGGGATGCCCTAGAACATTTTTTAGGAGTCGATCCAGCCTTTCCCGTCACTTTAGGGCAATCTGTTTCGGTAGAAGCCTTTAGCCCGCCTGTGTTTGCTAGCTTTTGCAGCCCCAATTTAAACGTTGCCTTAAATCGGCTCGCCTATTACAAACCTTTAGTTGCTCCCATGAAGTTAAACATCCTCCAACAAGATGACCAAACGATTGTCGCCGTCAATGGCTTACCCGAAAATCCGCACCCACCCGCCAAGCTATTGGCAATGGACTTGGTCTTTTTTGTACATTTGGCACGCTTAGCCACCCGTGAGCAAATTGTGCCATTGACAGTTCGCATGGCGGAACATGTCCCCGCGATAGCGGTTTATGAAGACTTTTTTGGAACTAAGGTTCAGCACGGTGATTATTTTGGCGTTAGCTTTACTGCCCCAGATGCTCGGATGCCGTTCCTGACGGCCAATGATAATATGTGGTCAATTTTTGAACCCGAACTCAATGTTCGCCTTAAAGACTTGACCAGCGCAGCGACCTTTAGTGATCGGGTGCGGGCGAGCTTAATGGAAACCCTCGCTAGCGGGCAATATGCCATTGATGATATTGCTAAACACTTAGCCATGAGCCCACGCACCTTGCAACGCCGCTTACGAGATGAAGACACCACCTTCCAAAAAGAACTGGACACCTTACACGAGGAACTCGCCCGCAACTACCTGACCCGCTCCGATTACACGACGGGACAAATTGCTTTTTTGCTGGGCTACCAAGATCCGAATTCATTTTTTCGCGCCTTTCGTGGGTGGACAGGCCAAACGCCTGATCTGGTACGGTCAGGGCAAAGCCATTAGCATACAAGCCTCACAATACGCAAGGGGATCAAGTCCTGCTACAATAGCCCTATGAGCGTAATTTTAATTTTTCTAGATGGTATTGGTCTTGGCGATGATGATCCCGCCATAAATCCGTTTGCGGTGATGGAAACCCCCACCCTGCACAGTTTGTCCAACGGTCAGCGCTGGCTACGGAACACCCCACGCCTCGAATCCGAGCGTGCAATCTTTTTACCCACCGATACCGTATTAGGTATCGAAGCCCGCCGCCCACAAAGCGGATCAGGGCAAGCGACAATCCTCACAGGGCGCAACATCCCGCAAGAAATCGGAGAACATTGGGGGCCCAAACCCAACGAACCCACCCGCAAAATTTTGGACTATGACAATATATTCATCCGACTCAAAAATGCGGGTCGCGATGCAGCGTTAGTGACGCCCTATCCGCCCGGACTGCATCAAGCGATTGCACGCGGCAAACGCTTACCCAGCAGCATTCAATATTCCGTCTTAGCGGCAGGCTTCCCTTTATATACCGAACGCGAATATTATGAGGGCAACGCGGTTTCCCCCGATTGGACAGGCGAAGGCTGGACACAAAACTTAGGCTATCCCGATGCGCCCACCTATACCCCCTATGAAGCGGGTACATTATTAGCCTCCCTAGGCAAACAACACGATTTCACCATGTTCAGTACATGGATCACAGATGAAATCGGGCATCGAGGGCCGTTTGAGGCCGGCGTTGAATTTATGCAAAAAACGGATGCCGTTCTGCGGGGATTACTCGATCACTGGTCAGATGACGATGGCTTGGTGGTCATCACTTCCGATCATGGCAATATGGAAGTGCAAGGCGACCGCAAACATACCAAAAATCTGATACCGACCATCGCCATTGGTGGCGGACGCCATACCTTTGCGGAAGGCTTTCGTTCATTACAAGATATTACCCCTGGCATTTTGCGCGTGCTAGGCATCGACTTTAATCCGATACAACAACAGGAGACTCCCTCATGACCTTTGACCCCGCCAAATTTAGAGAAACCATGCGCCTGTGGGCAACCGGTGTGACCGTCGTCACCGCCAAACACGGCGATCTGATGCGTGGTATTACGGTTAGTTCGTTTACATCAGTGACTTTAGAGCCACCGTTGATCTTGGTGTGCATCCAAAAACATGTTGAAACCGTCCCTGTGATTATGGATAGCGGCGCGTTTGCGGTCTCCATGTTGGGGGAAGGACAAAACCATATTTCAAACCTCTTTGCGGGTTATGGTGATCCCCCCTTGGCTGAGGGTGAAAATTATTTTGACCGCGTAGCGGTTCAATATGCGGCAACAGGCTCGCCCATCATTGGTGAGGCTATGGGATGGGTCGATTGCAAAGTACATCAAACCTATGATGGCAGCACCCATCATATTTTTATTGGCGAAGTCATGGCGGCCTCTGGTCAACCCGAAAGTGGCAGCCTAGAACCCTTGCTATACCATAACCGCAAATATCGGGAATTTGCCCCCCATGACGAATAATCCCTACGCTGGCGCAGATGAACGGATGCTCCTTGCCAGTGCGCGGTTTGCCCTGCACCGCACCGTTCAAGAGGATTTACCACTCAAGCAAATCCAAACCCAACTGCGCCAGCAGTTCCCGCATCTATCCGCACAAGTGGAAGCGCCTGCCGCGTGTTTTGTCACTTTTTTTATGCGTGGTGATGGCCTATTACGTGGGTGTATGGGCACACTTGCCCCGCGCCAAGCTTTGATCGATGAAGTGGCCGAAAGTACCGTCAACACCGCCCAACATGATCCACGCTTTCACCCCGTGACCGCCAGCGAAGCGATCCATATTCAGATCGAGTTGAGCATCCTGACAGAATCGACTCCACTCCCTTACAGCGACCCTGATGATCTACTCAACAAGCTCACGCCCTATCAAGATGGGGTGACCTTGTGCTATGGCAATTACCGCGCCACCTTTTTACCGCAAGTGTGGGAAAACTTACCTGATCCAGTGATGTTTTTGAACCATCTATGCCAAAAAATGGGCGTTACTCCCGATTTTTGGGAAACCACCCCCTTAGAAGTCGAAACCTATCAAGCCATTAAATTGGTCGAGAGCTAACCTTTCACAAAATAAGGATAACGCCCTGACATTTTATGATAGGGTTGACATGTGTTTTTTACGTTGTCATGCTTCATCAAATTCTAAATAGGGTAACCCTTTTCGCTTAGCTAAATTACTAACTAAGATGAACATCATTCCAACTGATAGCCCTTGTAACTAATTTAGAAAAATTAGTTGGTAAGCTAACCCTTCCATTCTAGGTTGACTAATTGCTAGTGCTTGAAGCTTGCTTAGATGAAACATTGTACTTTCCAAAATTACCTGAATGCTCAAAAGAATTCCAAAAAAAACTTTCAGCAAATTTTTATATTCTAGTTTGGGCATGAATAAAGTATCTGTTATAACACCAAGGGCGATAAATGGGATGACATATATAGAAATAACTATTAAGTTTGTTTGCCAATCTCTAGCTCTTCCATTTAATGGTATCGCCCAAATACATCCCCCACATGTTCCCATAACCATGAACATAGCTAATCCATTCAGGATAAATATTAGATTGTATCGTAATTTTAAATACTGACTTTCCATGGTTGCCTACCTGCTTTTTTGGGGGAGATATAGCTCCGCCATTGCATACAAATGTTTTGAGGGAACAAAAACATTTATCGGATTCCGAGGTTATTTATGTGGATAACCCAACATCGCATAGGCGCGCACAGGGAACGCCGCCGCCCCTTCAACCTTGACCGGCACAGCATGGAACACAAAGTCTTGCCCGATCAAGGGGGCTAATCCTGTCAGATTTTCAACGATCAAAATATTGTTACGGAGCAAGGTGGTGTGTACGGGACGGGTCGGATCATCCTGATTATCAATTGCTAGATAATCAACACCAGCCAGTTTTGCACCACGATCACGTAAGGCTTCCGCCACCCCGCGCCCCAGATACGGGTATCGCATATACTCAGGTTTACCCCAAAAGCGATCCCAACGGGTACAGAACAAAACCGCTTTGTCCGCTACATCGACATCATCTAAGACATGAACCAGAATTTCTTGATCCGCTTTTAGGTCGCCACAATCAATACACACAGCGGGGAGTACCGTTTGCTCAAGGGATAATTGATGGATGGCGTTACCTTCGGGCACAAAATGGAATGGCGAATCAATATAGGTTCCGATGCTCGTCAGCATATTGACTTGGGTGATTTCGCACGAGCAATACATATACCGCCCCGAAGCGTCGGCGTCGGCGTGACTCATCCATGCGTTGATGGTCGGCTGTGGCGCGGACTCCGAAAAGCGCGGCATATTGTTGCTGATGGTTTGCGAGAGATCGATCAAGCACATGGTGGTGTGTCCTTTAATCTATTTTGTGATGCTAGAATATTTCATTTATTGTAGAGGCATTGTTTTTCAATACATCCTTGCGTCAGATGGTGATGATATTTTCGTCCAAGATCTGACATACATTGCCAAGTTCATCAAGGAATAACCATATCTATAAAATCAGTATATATACTTATACTAGTCCTTATCAGACAAGACAAACTCCATATCTCCTGAAAATGATACGTAACTGGCATAATTATATGTAAATGGTTCATACCCCTCTGCCCTAATTGATACTTGTAAAGTATTGTCTTCACTCAGGAATGGAAAGCTATGGTAAAACGTACCATCCTCATTTGCAGTTATTAAAACTAGATCAGTTGGGGGATAGTTGGAACAAGAAGTCTCATTCATACTTTTTATTTCTAACTCAGCATAGGGTATTGGATGCAGTTGTTCATCTCTCACAATGCCCCCAAATACGACATCACCCACTGTAAAACAATCTGGGGTAGGAGTTAACTGCCCGCAAGCACAGTTTGTTACAAGTATTGCCATAACTAGACACTGAGTGAACTTATTTACCATCAAACCTCTGGTTGTTCTATCAAAAGTTGTAAATAAATGATAAGGATACTATCCCGTAGTCTTTTTAATTAACTGGTTGAAGAGCTCTAAGCCCTTCATATATATCTATCGCTGTGGGACTTGCCGCTCCACCAGATAAAGAGATATATGTATCTAAATATTCTATTACCTGATCCAAATCTAAATCATCATTTCCTTGTTTCAAATAAAGTTCTGCTAATCCCAGATAAGAGTTTGCATATTGAGGATCAATAGCCATCGCTAGCAAAAAGTATTCTTCAGCCTCTTCATAACGACTTTGATTTATGTATACTAGACCTAATCCATAGTAAATTTCTGGTTGTCTGTTGTTGATTTCTAGTGCACTCAAAAAATCATCTTCAGCTTGATCAAAATTTTCTAGCGCAATATATACACTCCCCCTGCTTATAAATGCACCTATAGTTCTTGGACTCATTTCAATCACAGTATTATAGTTTTGTAGCGCCGCATCATAAGCTCCTATTTCTTGATAAACATCCCCTTTTAGCAAATAAGCATTAGTGTGATTAGGGTCATATTCGATTACGGTTGAAAAATCATCTATTGAACTTTCATAGTCTCCTAATCGAAAAAATGTTAGTGCTCTATGAAAATATGCTTCTTCATAGTCTGGTGCTTGTTCAATGGCACGCTCAAAATAATCTAAGGCTTGATTATATTGTCCTGAATTATATGAGGTTACCCCCCTGTTGTAATTAGCTTCTGCGCCGCCAACCCTTTTTATAATTGATGAATAGCTAAAAATTACAATAAGGCTTATAACAACTAGCCCTAGCATAATGCGTAATGGGGTTTTATTTTCCACTATATTTACTCACCATTGTATAAGCTATTTAAATTCAGTATTGATGGCGACATGAAGAAAATCAGATTGATGTATTAAAGAAACTAGAGGAAGAGACAGCCAATAAGCTAGGATCATCACAGATGGGGAATGTAGCCACCAAATGATTTATACAAATGATGGCTAGAGAACAAACAACCTTAGCGACGGTTTAAGCCAATAATCGCACCGTTTTTAACCACCATCACACCGCGATCAGAGACAAACACGCCATTGTTATACACATTGATTTGGAAGTATTGCACGGCATCTGCCCCCTCACCCTCACGGGCAGTATAGTACACTTCTACCGACCAGCCAGCCGTCCCCGTGCGGGTATACACTGGGCTTGGGGGGTCTTGATTCCCAACGAGATCATCATCATCAACGCCACGCACGTTCCGCGCCGTAACACCCGTAATCCGATCACAATCTGTATCTGAGCAATTGCCATAAATATCAATACGCGTATCATCATTGATACGGAAGTAATAAACGCCATCATCCAAGACTTGGGCGCTTACACCAGAGGGTAACGGTATGCTAGGGCCGCCAACAGCATAATCTTGAGCCACCGATTGGAACGCAATACCGTTCGTAAAAAAGCCAAAAATAGTGAGGACAAAAATACTGGCAGGGATGCCAATAAAACCAATTTGAAACAATAGTTTTTTCATAATATCCTTAACCGATGAAAGACCAGATAATCTCATTATATACAATTTTATATACTTTGCAGAAATTATTGGTCGGATGCTGTGCCATCGTCTTGCTCCATGAGCGTGGCATTGTGTTGTGGCAACCAACGCCGCACCTCAATAGCCCGACCGCCCTACAGGCGGCTGTCCTCTATGCGGTAGACATGCCGTTATACCTGTTTGCGCTGATCACATGGTTCCGATTGGTGCTTGATGCGCAATATCAACGCGCATGGATTATGTACCTAAAATATATTATCCCGATGGGCGGGCTCGCATGGTTGATCATTTTAGTCCTATCTCAACTTAGTGTTGTATGGGCAACCTATGCGATCTTGGCACAAGCGGCTACCTTTCATTTATTGTGTGGGCTTGTCTTAGCGGTTAGTTTATCTGATCATCACTTGCGGCAATGGGCATTATGGGGGTTGATCATCGGTGGCACATGGCAAGCTCTGATCGCAATGTTGCAAGTTCTCAATGGCGATGTGTTGGGCTTAGCCATGTTGGGCGAACCCCGCACCCTATTTGAAAGCACTGGCGACCTAATCCGAGGTTATGGACTCAGCAAAAACCCAAATCAATTAGCGGGCTATTTGTTGCTATGCGGTGCAGCAACCCACTATCAGTGGCAACACACCCCCCATCATCGCTATTTATGGATCAGTGGCGCAATCATCGCTGTGGGGTTATTGGTCAGTGGTTCGCGGTCAGCATGGCTAGGGCTTGGTATCGCGATCTGGTGGATGCGTCCATCGTGGCGTGTCGGGATCATGGTAGCTGGTGGTGGTGTCGCACTGTACGCCCTCTTATTGGGATCAACGCCCATCATTGACCGTTTCTTTTTTGCTTATGCTGATACGGTCACAGTGATCCGTGATCATGGATTACTTGGTGTTGGCGCTCACCATTTGATGATTGCCATTGGGCAAGATGGGATCGAGGGCATTTTGCTGCCCGCCCATAACAGCTTTTTAATCATCTGGGCAGAACTAGGGTTCATTGGCTTGATCAGTTTAGTGGCGTTACAGTGGCAAGCGTCACGGCTCCCCACTGAATGGAATGCCCTCTTGATCGCCTTTGGGGTGATCTTGTTATTTGACTTTTACCTGTGGCAATTTTGGCATATGCGATTGGTGTTACTAATGGCGTGGGGCTTGGCATGGCACCAACACACCACCCCTATAACAAAAACGGATGCAACATTCACCACACCTTAATCTGAGTCGATCTGTGGTTGCTGGCAAAAATGCGTTACACTAGGCGGCATATAGTCAAACAGTGAACAAGAAGTGACCAATGGACGAAAACGAAAACAGCAACTTACCCTTGGTGATGTCGGCAGCATTGGTGCCTGCATTCTTTATTATCACCATGTTATGCGTGGGCTTAACCGTTTTGATGTTATATGTGGTTAGCAATTACGGCTAAGCTTACCGCCTGATTTGTATTAGGTATAAGGCAGACGATGAACCCTCTCAGAAGCTATCAGACTTGATGTTTGATAGTTTTTGAGAGCGTGAACCCGTTATAGTGGGATCATCAAATCATTTCATGTGGAGGAATTCACGTTGAGCCTAACACAAGATTGGCGATTAAAAGCCCAACGCTACACATTAAAAGGTAGCTTTACAAAAGATACAAACCAACTTGTATTCCCACCCCGACCTGTTGCCTCCCGTCCAACCCCTGTGATTGTATTTCAAGGCTCACCCCAACCCCTTGAGGATTACTCGGTAAAACACCGGTAGCCCTACCTTAGCTCCTGATACTTAAACCAAACCTGCTGCTCAGCAGGTTTTTCATTTTCTATTCCATCCATAAAACACCATGTTTGGCGGCTAACCTGTCACACCTTGCAGTTAGTTTGGCGCGAATTGCGAGTGGCTTGACGTTGATTGCTAGTGTCAAAATCACTTAAAAGCTCTAAGATTGAACTATCAAACAACAAAGACTAGGAGAGAGACAACATGAGCAAGTGGACAACCCAAGACATCCCCAACTTAAACGGTAAAGTCGTTCTGATCACAGGGGCTAATAGTGGATTGGGCTTTGAATGCTCCAAAGTGTTTGCCCAAAAAGGCGCAACCGTCGTAATGACCGCCCGCAATTTGGAAAAAGGCGAAAAAGCCAAAGCCGAGGTTTTGCAAAGCGCCCCCGATGCAACTGTTGATCTGATGCAGTTGGACATCGGCAATTTAGCCTCCATTCGTGACTTTGTGCCAGCCTTTAAAGCCGCCTATGATCGCCTCGATATTTTACTCAACAATGCTGGCGTGATGGCCATCCCCCGCAGCGAAACCCCGGATGGCTTTGAAATGCAATTGGGGGTCAACCATCTTGGCCATTTTGCGCTAACCGGTTTATTGCTCGATCTGATCGTTAAAACCCCGAATGCGCGCATTCATAGCGTTAGCAGTAGCGCCCAATATTCAGGCAGCATCAACTTTGATGATTTAATGGGCAAACAAAACTATACACGGTGGGGAGCTTACGGCCAAAGCAAATTAGCCAATGTGGTCTTTACCAATGAATTACACAAACGGTTAAAAGCCGCCGGATATGACACCATTGCCAACGCCTCCCACCCAGGGATCGTGTATACCAATCTACAAGCAAATAGCCTAGAAAAATCTGGCAATAGCCTTGTTGAACGTGTTTTATATCGCGTGATAGAGCCACTTATGGTACAAGACATTTCGATGGGTATTTTACCGATGCTATATGGCATGACAGACCCTGACGCTAAAAGCGGTGTGTTTTATGGCCCCAATACCTTTAATATGCGTGGCTACCCGGCTGAAAAGAAATCGAACAAAGAAGCCTATGATGCCGCCATCCTCAATCGTTTTTGGGAAGTTTCGGAACAATTGACCGGCATCACCTATGATGTATTAGAAGGCGCACCTGCGTAGGGTGTCGATCCATACACATGACGTTAAACGCCTTTTGATGATTGGTTAGCGCGACGGTTGGAACCCTTCGCCTGAGTTATGTGGGAAGCCTCATGAATAGGTGAAATTCGCCCAGATTACTCGTAGGGGGGTGGGTTTGCAAACCCACCCCTAGGCATTACTTTAAGGAATCTAGAATTTATGGCTAACTGTAATTCTGGCATCGCTATCATGGTAAATATGCCTTAAAAAGCAAACCCCACCCCAAACCCCTACCCCGAATTCGGGGAGGGGCTTAGCTTCGGTGTTGACGAGGCACAAATCCTCCCCTGAATTTCGGGGGAGGTGGCGGCAACGCCGCCGGAGGGGGTGTTTTTGATAGATGCAAGCGGCATTTTACGGTGTTTATTTTCTAAAGGTAACGTCTATGGGTTGAGACGAGATCACGGTTTTTGAAAATTGGTCTAAAATTGATGAGGTGGCGAGGAAATGTCAGAAAAAACAAAGTTGTTGGATGTTGCACGCAAAAATAAAATATGATATGATTTTCACGTCTGAGCGTACCAAAAGCTCTTAAATGCTCGCGGATGCAAATGACACTCTACGGAGTTAATTCACCCTACGGGGTACTGAAACCCAGCAACAAGGATGTCACCTACTACTACCAGCGCCTCTACGGAGATGATTCACCCTACGGGGTACTGAAACATATGTTATGCCAGCACAACTAGAGCCTAGCTATTTCTCTACGGAGATGACTCACCCTACGGGGTACTGAAACCATATTATTTGGGGTCTGCTGTCGCATATCGTCACCCTCTACGGAGATGATTTACCCTACGGGGTACTGAAACCCGAACGACAAGTACCATTGAGAACCACACAAAACGCTCTACGGAGTTGATTCACCCTACGGGGTACTGAAACCCTAGTACAGCAAAAGCGGCTGCGAAGGCTTGCCATAGGCTCTACGGAGTTAATTCACCCTACGGGGTACTGAAACTTTCCTACTTTCTCACCCACGTCACTACAAGTCTGTCTCTATGGAGTTGATTCACCCCACTCTTTATGCCCTCATACTCTTTATGCCTTCACATTGACGACAATACTAACTGCGAACAAGTGAAAATCAGACTGATCGCGTCTCCATTCAATCGGTACAACGGCATGTTTTGCAGTATACTGTGAATGCACTTATACATGGTCAGAAAGGACTAAACAGTGATCCAAAGAATCATTACTCTATGTGGGATGTTACTCTTAAGTGTGAGTACCGTATTTGCGCATAACGAGCCAACCCATGATGTGACGCCACAACAAGTGGCATCGGGCGCCGTGCAAGAAGTGACCGGAACTGTTTCTAGTGAGATTAGCATTGTGTATTACGACCTGTTTGGCCTAACGGCTGGGCAAACTGTTCATATTTATGTTGGTTCTACGGCAATTGACCCCTATGTTGCTATTGGTGATATTGATTTCAGCGAAGTGTTAGCTGCTGATGATGATGGCGGCGATGGCACGAATTCGGCACTCGCGTATGAAATACCTACCGATGGCGATTATTCTATCGCGGTGGCTGATTGCTGTGATGACACCGCAAGTGGTGAATTTCGCTTGGTGGTGGGCATTGATGTGCCTGCTGTTTTGGATGACGCCGCTACGCCAACAGGTGATGACTTTGTTGTGCTGTATGGCGTCGATGCATCTGGTGCAGAAGCGCTAGCCGAGCTAACAACACCGACAGATTGCAGCACATTAGCAGAGCGCCCCACACTATCGGGCGATGTACAAACCCGCGAAACCGCTAATTTCATCATTCATTACACCAGCCAAGGTGCCGACGGTGCCACGGAAAACTTTGTGGATGAAGTGGAGCAAATCGTTGAAGAAGCGTTAGACATCCAAGTCAATCAATTAGGTTGGCCGCTGCCGCCATCTGATTGTGGCGAAGGTGGCGATGCGCGTTTTGATATTTATTTGATGGAAACTCTTGGCGACTCGGGTACCTTGGGGTATGCCACACCGGAGGGAACGATTGTTGACAACCCAAATTCGGACATTGAAGAACTCTATGCGGTGTATAGCTATTTGGTGATTGATAATAACTTCGCAGGTCTGCCCATGCCGCGTCCAATGATGCGTGCTACCGTTGCCCATGAATTTAATCATAATATTCAATTTGGCTATGACTTTGGCGATGCGTCCGGGTGGTATTACGAAGCAACTGCCGTATGGATGGAAACACAAGTTTTCCCCGATTCACAAGACGCCACGCCCTATAATTACGCGTTGTTCCAATCAGCAGATATGTGCGTTGGTAGCACACCAGAGGACGAAGCGCTAGGCTTGCGCATTTATGCCGAATGGTTGTTGATTGATAGCATCGCCCAAGATCACGGTGCGGATTCTATCAAACGCTTGTGGGAGTTTGTCGCACTGGAAGAAGGCATGCCCGTTTTCTATTCTTTCTTAGATGAGCTAGGCGTCACGGCGGTGGATACTATCGAACGCATGGCGGTGCGGAATTTGATCTATGGCTATGACCTTGGTGCCGAATTTACCGACCGCGTACGGGTGGAACGGGTGGTGAATGGTGCCGGAGACGTGACACCGCGCCAAAATGGTGTACAAGAATTGGGCGTCGATTATGTATGGTTGCGGTCACAAGGCGTGTATACGATCAGTGTTAACCAACCAAACTTGAATCTATTGGTGGTTGGTGTTGACCAACCTCGTGACCAAGCGACTGTTTATGAGTTAGGGCAATCTGGCACGGTAGATACATCACCATATTCGCATACATATATTCTGGTCGTAAACACCGATGAACACAGCAGCGAAACCGATTGCACCTATACCGATTGGCAGTTGAGTATTACCGATGGCACAGGTGCCGAGCTATCACCGGCGTGGGACGAAATCTTTGAAGCGCCGAATTTTGTCCCGGCGGGCTAGGGTATAACACCCAGTTAAGCTAAGGGTTTACCGAATTTTACAGCAAACCCTCCCCTACGAGCTATAGCGCCCCCACCAGTGTAAATCACGTCCAAACGGGAGCCCTGTAGGACTCCCCTACGGAATATTTGGCGGTCGTCAATCCTGAGTGTCCGTGTGTTGGATACTTTCAAAACCATGCAACACCCGTCCCATGGGGTACTGGTTCATCATGGCGCAATGTGGGGTTTTAAACCCTCCTCTAATAACAAAAAACAGCACGGTATCTGTAGGGGGGTGCTATAGCGCCCCCACCAGCATAAATCACGTCCAAACGGGAGCCCTGTAGGACTCCCCTACGGAATATTTGGCGGTCGTCAAATTCAGGGTATCCATGTGTTGGATACTTTCAAAACCATGCAACACCCGTCCCATAGGGTACTGGTTCATCATGGTGCAATGTGGGGTTTTAAAACGCCCTCTAATAACAAAAAACAGCACGGTATCTGTAGAGGGGTGCTATAGCGCCCCCACCAGCATAAATCACGTCCAAACGGGAGCCCTGTAGGACTCCCCTACAGGATATTTGGCGGTCACTAGATGATGGCATCCTACAGCCCTAATCGCCTGAGTAGTTACTTTAAATCTTCAACCTCGGCTTCTCATCAGCTTCTCATCAAAAAATGGCAAAAATTTCCCTATTTTTTTTTGGCACTGGCCATCAATTGCGCTATCGTTCATACAACGTTTCTGTCACACATTTACTTTTTTCTAAATTCACACCTATGGAGATGCTATGACCGCAGCCCCAAAAAAGCTGAAAAAAAATCTTGGGCTATTTGATGTATTCGCCATTTGTACGGGGGCTATGTTTAGTTCCGGGTTTTTCTTGCTACCCGGTTTAGCGGCTGCCCAAACAGGGCCTTCTGTCGCGTTAGCCTATTTGATCGCTGGGATTTTAATGTTACCCGCCATGTTCAGTATGGCAGAACTCAGCACCGCCATGCCCCGCGCGGGTGGCGACTACTACTTTTTGGATCGTGCGCTGGGCCCGCTGGTGGGCACCATCGGCGGTATTGGAACCTATTTAGCCCTATCGCTCAAAAGCGCCTTTGCCCTCATTGGGATGGGAGCCTATCTCACCATTTTTTTTGATGTACCGATCAAACCCCTAGCGGTTGGTTTAACAGTCGTCTTTATGGGCATTAATATTTTTGGGGCAAAAGAAACCACCGCCCTACAACGCATTTTAATTGTCATCTTGCTGTCGGTATTAGCCTTTTTTATCGTGGGTGGCTTGTTCGCCGTTGGGACAGACAGCACAGGTACTGGCGAAGCACTACAAGGTGAATTTTCGCCTTTCTTCACTGATGGTATTGCAGGACTCTTGGGGACAGTCGGGTTCGTGTTTGTCTCGTATGCGGGGCTGACCAAGATCGCCAGTGTTTCTGAAGAAATTGTGAACCCTGGGCGCAACATCCCTTTGGGGATGATTTTGTCGATTATCGTCACGACCTTCATCTATGTTGTTGGCATCTTGATCATGCTCGCTGTCTTGCCCCCGCAAGACTTCCAAGCAGATTTGACGCCCGTCGCCACTGCCGCTGATGAAATTTTCAGCTTGCCGGCGTCGCTTGGTGTCGCCCTAATTGTGGCTTCGGCGGTTGCGGCGTTTGCCTCCACAGGCAATGCGGGTATCTTAGCCGCCTCGCGCTATCCACTAGCAATGGGACGTGACAAGTTAATCCCCAAACGATTTTCGACCATTGGGCAGTTCCAGACACCAACCTTTTCTATCTTGGTCACATCGGGCTTAATGATCGCCGCCATCGTCTTACTCAATGAGGAAGACATTGCTAAGATTGCGAGTACCTTCCAACTGTTAATCTTTATGCTGGTTAACTTTTCGGTAATTGTCATGCGCGAGAGTCGGATCGAATTTTATGATCCCATTTATCGCACGCCGTTGTATCCGTTTACACAAATTTTCGGGATTTTAGCCTCGATACTGTTGATTACCTACCTAGGCCCCCAAGCAATTTTAATGACCGTAGCTGTCATTACACTGTCAGTGGCATGGTACTTTTATTATGCTGACAAAAACGTGGCACGGCATGGTGCTATCTATCATTGGTTTGCCCAACTTGGGCAACGGGCATACAGTGGGCTAGAGTCCGAGCTCCGCGACATCATGCGCGAAAAAGGGGTTCGGGAAGAAGATCCCTTTGATGAAGTCGTTACCCGTGCGATTGTGCTAGAAAAACGCGACAATACCACTTTTGAGCAAATCACGAGCGAAGTGGTTCGCACGATTTCCCAAAAATACCCCATGGTGGAAGAAAAACTGGCGCAAGAGCTACTGACCATCCATGATGATGATGTGTTGATGGCACAAGGGGCAGCGTTACCGAATGTACGGTTGAAAGAAATTGATCATACCGAACTGGTTATGATACGGGTACATCAAGGTATCCATATTCCTTTAACGGGTACGGATGCAGTCCCCAGCGAACAAAATCAATTTTTTGCGCTGTTTTTCTTAATTAGTCCAGAGAACAACCCCACGCGCCACTTACGGATTTTGGCACAATTAACCGAACACATCGACTACCCTGATTTTGCCCACGATTGGCGCTATGCCGTTGACCAACAAGAGCTAAAAGAGATCATGCTCCATAGCGAACGGTTGTTAACCTTATGGGTCAAAGAAAACACGCGCACCCATCGCATGGTTAACAAAATGATGCGCGAGCTAGACATGCCCAAAGGCTCTTTGGTAGCGTTTATTCGACGTGGTGACAATGTGATCATCCCCAGTGGGGAAACCACCATCCAACTCGGCGACCGCTTAACCATCATCGGGGAACCTGAGCAAATCGATAATCTCTATCATCAATATGTTGGGGAACAATCGACTCCTTCTGATGAATCCACCCTGACCTAAATTTTTTCTGGGGGGGGAGTTGAAAATACTCCCCCCCTGATTTTGCGCAAAAAACGAGTTGAGAAAAATGAGGAAACATTTTATACTTTTAAGCAACGAGAACGCAAAAATGCCCCACCAGATGGCACGACACACCAATAAAAACCATTCAATGGTGTTTTTTGACCTTTTTCTGGTGGAAAATGGCAACGGGTTTTCAACCTAACGATCCGCAGAGGATACTAAAAGTTATTCGTTAACAACGGCAATCACGCCTAGGACTAAAGCCTCCTGTTCACCATCTACCAGCAATATTTCACCGGTTTGCCAATCATACAAACTGATCACCAGTGTATACTCACCGCTCGGTAATCCTTCCGCAATCACCAGCCCATAGCGATCCCAAAATTGTGGGTAGGCCGCCCAACGGACAAAGTTCCCCGTGGTTCCATTGGGGGTTCCGCTACGTTGCGCCACAGGGATGCCATTGGCATCTAACAGGCTCACATTCACATGATAATCGGTTGCTACTGTGTCATCTACAATCCATCGAAGCGCAATTGGCAAAATGCTACCTGTAGATACCCTATCGGGAACCCCCACATCAGTCACCTGAATTGATGCGCCGAAGGTATGATCAACCGGTTCAATATAGGGGGAATGATAATTTCCATCGGCGTAAAACCACATCAATCGGATCACATCATCCTCAGCTATCGGAATATCTTGTACAGGGTACGCTAGTGCCCCCAAAAAGGTTTCAACGCCACGATATGACCATGTGTCAAACACACCCCGATCGGTTACAAACCAAAGATTACGCGAGGCATCCGCTGTCAACCATAATCCCAATCGGCTTGCAGAACTATCAATGTATTCTGACGGTTCAATGATGCCATTTTCATCATAATCGATCAAAATCGGCTCTGGGCCATCAGGGGTGTACCGATCAGTTGTGGAATAGGGCAACACGGTATAGGGTACCTGCCCACGATAATTATTTTGGAAAAATGATTCATACTCAGGATCAGACAACACAATAAAATCATTGTCTTGCACCCGATTCTCCAATTCTGCCAAAAGCTGATACAACGCAGGGCGATCTTGTAAATAACGCGGATCGTCTTGTAATAAAGATAGGAGTGCCATGAATACTATGGGTAATAAAGCCACCCCGCCCCACCTGAGATACCGTTTATCAGGATATTTCAACATAAGAACAGCAGCCATGAGTAATAAACTACACAACCCCAACCATAACACCGGTGGTTTAGCAAACTGCCAGCCTAAATACTCATTATGTAGCTTTAGATTTTGGGTGGCTATCCACCATTGCGTATCAGTGAGGTTCCATGTCCCTTCTTCAAAAAAGACAACGGGGGCTTGCCCAGGATACCGCGCCCCCAAAGTATCGTAAAAAATGTCTAAGGGCACCAAAACCCCGCCAAGTTGGATCACGATTGACCATGCTACCAATACCCCAAATACTATTTTGAGCGTGTAATCTTTGGCTTGCCACAGGCGGTCAATAACAGGCAATAGCAAAATGCCCATCACAGGCACAACCACCACTAAATAGCGAGACAACCAGCCGCGTGCGCCATGCCAATCCAAGCTACCCACGGCATAAACAAAACTCACCACAAATAAATATAAAAATGGTGCAACGGCTAACGCCCACTGCCGCCGCACTAACCATGCGCCATAAAATGCCAATAATAAAATAGGGCTGGTTGCCCACAAGCTCCGCCCTGGGCTAACTGTGTATGCACCTACCACATTCAACACATCATCAATATCAGTGTTCGACACAAGCTCGGTATAACTCACGCTCTCAAAGCGCCACCCATTACTGAACAACCATGAAAAGAACACATTCCCCACGGCTATCACCCCCACCACAACAACCATCGTCACCAGTTGCCGCCGTGTGGGATAAACACCTTGTGGAAAAATGGCGACCATCAAAACGGGCAAAACTAAGGTGTAGCTCACTTCTTTGGTCAGAACTGCTAAAAAGATAACGCCAATCATCCCGATCAACCAGACTAAGCGTTGTGCCTGACGGTACCGGAGCGCCAACCATATCGCTAGCAGCCCAAACAAACCAACCAATGGCTCACGGAAAAAGGTTTGTGTATAGGGTAGGAGCATAGTCGTACTGGGCACAATGAAAGCTGTCACAAAGCTGGTGCGGTGGCTGTAGTTTAACTGCCGCCCCAGATGATAGAGTAGCACCCCGATCCCTGCCGTTATCAACGGGTTTAAAAACCATACCGCGTGCATCATTCCCAAACCAAGCCCCCATGCCAACACATATAAAGGAATCGCCACCACACTATGTAATGGCTCATGCAACAATACGATCCACGGTTGTTCGACATCCAATGTCCGATAAAAGTGGTAAACACTGTATAAATTTAGGCTTTGATATTTTGATAAGGACTCAGTTGCCGAAAATAAGGCTAATTCATCACCAGAAACAGGTTGCCCCCGATAAACCACTAAAAAGAGGCTCATCAAGATCAAAAAAATGGCGAGGCTGGCAACAAGTTTTGAAGTTGGCATATGGGCTTGTCTCATATGGATTGTTCGGGAAGGCTATCTTAACAAACTTGATGCACCTGCCCTGAACCATCAGGCATACGGTGGGGTTTTGCCCACCTAGCCGCAACATCGCCGGTGGTTTGCTCTGGTGCCATCAGACATGATCAATATGGGGCTATATTCAGTGACACTCGGTTTGATGGAGGCACACAAACCGAAGATTAAGATGGTTCGTTAGCATCTTCCGTATCAAGGAATGCTTCAATGTGAGGGCCAGCCAGCAATGGTACCAACAGTGTAAAGGTAGAGCCTTCCCCTAATTTACTGTCAACCAGCACTTCACCCCCCAACGCACGCGCAAACCGCCGCGCAATCGACAGCCCCAACCCCGTACCACCATATAGGCGTGTGGTTGATGAATCCGCTTGGACAAATTCATCAAAAACCATCTCAAGTTGTTTAGGCGACATCCCCACCCCTGTATCACGAACCGCAAACCGTATTTGCTGATTGGCCTCATCTCGTTTGGCTATCAGTGTAACCACACCTTTATCCGTAAATTTAGCAGCATTGCTCAACAGATTTAGTAAAATCTGCCGCACTTTGGTAGCATCGGATTGAATATCGCCTAAATCGTCATCAAAAACGGTTTTAAGTTTGTTATGGTTTTTAGCCATCATTGGCGTAATCGCCGTAACCAAATTGGTTAACACCGGGGTAATAGGAAATGTCGTTAACTCCACAGTGGTTTTACCCACTTCAATCTTACTCAAGTCCAAGACCTGATCGATCAATTCCAGTAGGTTACGACCATTGTCAGCAACACGATTTAACCGATCCTCTTGAGGTTGAGACAAGTCCCCATATAAGCGTTGTAGCAACAGATCGCTATACCCAATAATGGCGTTTAATGGTGTCCGTAGTTCGTGGCTCATGTTGGCTAAAAAGGCACTTTTGGCACGGCTGGCAGATTCGGCTTCTTGGCGTGCCTCAATCACGGTACTAAATAATTGCGCATTCCGCACAGCAATACTGATCTGGTCTGACAAGGATTTTAGAACCCGTAAGTCAACATCTGTAAAACGGTTGGGTTTATTAGAAATAAAATCAACCACCCCCAATAAAATAGGGCCTAGCTTCATTGGAATCGCTAATTCTGATTGGGTATGAGGCAAGCGTTCATTCAACAGGTAATCAGAAGATGTCGTGACATCATTGATCAACACAGGTTCTTCGTCACGCGCCGCTTTCGCCACAATACTGGGTTTCAGATTCACGGAAAATGAAAAGTGGCGATCAACTGTTGCATCGGTAAACTTAGCCGCAACACTCGTTAACTCAGTTTCATCATCCGAGAGCAAATAGATCACACATCCATCTAGATCAAAGGATTGCATGGTCAGGTTGACCACCTGTGGCAACAAATCATTGATACTCAAAACAGTCGTAATTTGGCGAGACACATCCGCCGCAACTTGTAGATCTCGCGAGCGCGCCAAAACCCGTTGTTCTAGCTCGGTGTTAAAGGCACGTAATTCAGTATCCCGCTTTTGGATGGCATCTGCCATATCGTTGATACTTTGCGTTAACTGACCGATCTCATCTTGTTGGGCGAGTGCCATCCGTACATCTAGCTGACCAGCAGCCATATTTGAGGTTAATTGCGTTAATTGGTTAATTGGGCTAGCGATCTGACGGGCAAGTACATAAGCCAGTATCGCCCCAAACAGTAACGTAAAAAACCCTAATATCAAACTACGCTGTACCAGATTGGTCAGCTTCTCATCTAATAATTCGGTTGAAAGCTCTAGCGAAACCGAACCAGCAATCTGGTTTCCCAAATACACCACCCGCCCCGCCACTAACCGATCCGATTGCCAATCAATAAATAGATCACCATCGGGTAACGCAACAAGTTGTGTCCCGAGTTCATCAGCATCCCGTGAAAAACTAATACCGTCGGGTTGGGTGCTATCACTCAGGATAACCCCATCAGCGTTGTAGGTTACAAACCGCATCACGGAATCCCCTTGGCTAGCCACCAACCCAATATCACCTAGCTCGTCCAACTCCTCCCGATAGAGTGGATCGCGAATGGTTAGTGGGATGGTATCCAGCAAGAGTGCCGCTTGATCTTCTAACTCGCGCCGAAAGTTATCTTGCTCACGGGCGATATTAAGATAAGTGAGGGTCAACACGGACACCAACACTAACAAACTCGCAAATATAGTGAGCTTACTGGTGAGGGATAGGTTGCGCCAAAATTGAACTAAAGACATAAAATTTAACTAATGACCTAATGATTACTTAACAATAAACATTTTTGGTAACTACTCAGCCAATAATGCGTTCGAGGCCGATTGATGGCAAATCCCGCGTAGGGACGACATATATGCCATCCCATGCGTGTCAAGATAAGGATTTCTCGGCGTTACCCGACACTCAAAGCATCGAGCTAGGGTGTTTGGAAGCCGCCTAAAGGCGGCTGATTGGATGTTCATTTTGCAAAAAATCCTTTCAAAACCGCTTTTTGGGGTAAGGGAGGGTCGCATGGGGTCAGCAAAGCTGACTACAGTCGGCGGAGCCGATCCCCTAGCGAAACCCTTCCCTTACGAGTGTTCTGGGCGAATTGCAGCCCCATGAATGGGGTTTATAGACCACTTTAGGCGGTGGCTTTGAGCCACCGACGCCCACATGAATCACATCGTTTGTTTAACTTGACACCTATGGGGACAGGTTGAACCTGGCCTTACGTGTGCCCTATTCTGCTAGCGGAATCGCACTGACGTCAGCGATCATTGACCGCATTGCATCTTGTGCATCTTCAATCCCTTCTGGGAATTCATCAAATTGGGTGGTTTGGAACGAGTCCAACGCCTCGGCAGCCGCTTCATCCTCATCCGCATTGATCAAAATTTCTGTGACCGCCGCTAACAAATCTTCTGGCATACCGGGGCGTGCCACCACCACTTGCCGAGGCACACTATCGGTGTTCGCCAAAAAGACTAAATCCTCACGAACATCTTCGGGGAAGGCAACATCATAGTTATAGCTATCGGTTGCCCCTGCAATAACAGACCCATTCAACACCCATTGCAAGGTATTTTCATCGTCATAGCTAAAAACAAGCCCGACTTCATCCCCTTCAACGGCATCATCAAAGGTGGCTTTGCCCGCTAATGTTAAATCTTGCTCCAGCAGATAGGCAGCTGGCAACAAAAAACCGGATGTTGAAAACGGATTGTCTAGCGCAACCATTTGACCAGCGAGTTCTTCAATAGTGGTGATGCCGCTATCTTTACTGGTGAAAATCACAGAATAATAATTTTCTACCCCAAAACGCCACCGTCGCAAGATCGGGGTTGCCCCAGAAGCGTCACTAATCAAGGTCGCGGGGAAGATGCTATCAAAATAGAGATCGACTTCACCCGTTGCGAGTAGCTCTGCCATTTCATCAGCATCTGACGCTACACGAACTTGACCTTCTGTGATCCCAAAATCACTTAATTGGCTAGCTAAATAGTCGGCTAGGGGTTGCGCCCCTTCTATAACCTCACCCGGATCGTCTGAAATATCACCCATCACGATCACGGTTTGCCCCGCAGGCTCACCGTCTTCGGGGGCATTTGTTGCCTCGGCAACCTCGGTTTCAGTGGTAACTTCCGTTTCAGTTGATGTATCATTGGCTGCTTCGTCAGCCTCATCTTCTGAACAGGCTACAAGAAGGACGACCAAGATCAATAATAAACTTACAAGGTACTTTGTTAATTTCATCAGTGGAGTTGCCTCAAGTAAAGTATACCTACAATATCATCTGAAAACGTACCATACTCTATATTGTATAGCAGAACCAAATTATGTGCTGATGAGTATTGGCGAGAGGCATGATGCCACTGATTTTGCAGATGAGCAATAGCGAAATGGATAACTTATTTCGTAACCCAGTTACGCTATAAACATGGTGAAATCGATCAATGTACAGTACAGTGGTGAGAGCGACGGATACCTATCCCTCGTACATACCCATTGGTTAAGATACGGAGAAAATAGACTATATGTTAATATCCAATACCCACGTCACGCGACGGCGATTGGTGTTTGTAACGCTCGGATTTGTGTTGACCATGATGTTAGCCCCAGTCCACGCTCAAGATGATGCTCCCCCCTTACAAAAAATCAGTGACATACAAGGCACAGAAGACGAAAGCCCATTTGATCGGGATACCGTGCGTGTACAAGGTATCGTCACAGCAGATTATCAAGACAACCTCGCAATGGGTGGGTTCTTCATCCAAGCAGCAATAGATCAAATTGATGATACAGACCTTAGTTCAGAAGGTGTTTTCGTCTATTGTGATCCGGATGGCGTTTATGATTTTGGTGATGAGGATGAAAATCCTGAAGTGTGCACCGACATAGACGGCATTGCGGATGTTAACATTGGGGATCAAGTTGAGGTCATTGGTCGTGTGAATGAATTTGGCGACATGACACAACTCAATATTATTGCGGGTAGTGTAACGGTCATCAGCCAAGACAATGCGCTACCAGACCCTCTTATCCTTGATATACAAGCAATGCTCGACATGGAAGCCCCCGCAGGCATTGATTATGCTACCCTCTATGAACCTTATGAAGGGATGCTGGTTACCATTACCACCCCCTTAACTGTGGCAGAATACTTTCAATTATTTCGCTATGGGCAAGTTGTGTTATATGCCAATGGTCGCCCCTACCAATATACCCATATGGACGACACCCCCACCGATGAAGAAGCCGCCCTTTATGAACTAGACTTAGATCGCCGCCGTATTGTGTTGGATGATGCGAGTATGGTCGAAAATGTTGCTCTGGTTTCCGATGCAGCGACCATCTTTCACCCTGCCCCCAACGGCTTTGGCGTGGGTGAACAAGGCGAAACCTTCTTTCGGGGCGGTGATGTGATCGAAAACTTAACGGGTATTCTCACCTATAATTTTGGAGATTGGCGTATTCAACCTGTCCCCTATGCCCCAATAGTGTTTACGGTTACCAATCCGCGTACTGAAACACCACCCACCGTTGAAGGCAGCATCACCGTTGCGAGCTTCAATGTGTTGAATTACTTTACGACCTTGGGCGAGCGTGGCGCAGATAGCCCCGCCGAATTGGATCGCCAAGCGGAAAAAATCGTTGAATCCATCCTCGCTATTGGTGCTGATGTGTATGGCCTGATGGAAATCGAAAATAATGTCACGGCTTTAGCCGATCTGGTGGATCGCTTGAATCGGGTTGCGGGCGAAGGCACTTATGATTATATTGACACAGGCATTATCGGCACAGATGCGATTGCGGTTGCAATCATTTATCAACCTGCCGCCGTAACCCCTATTGGAGAAACCGCCATTTTAGATGATGACGGCTTCACAAATCCATTTGATGCTTCAACACCCCGCAACCGCCCCGCCATTGCACAAACCTTTAGCGACAACGCCACCGAGGAAAGCTTCACAGTAGTGGTGAATCACCTCAAATCAAAGGGCTCAGAATGTGGCGCAGGGGATGACGATCGCTGGCAAGGCAATTGTAACTTGACCCGCACCGCCGCCGCCGAGTACATGATCGATTGGCTAGCCGATGACCCCACCCAAACAGGCGACCCTGATATTTTGATCATCGGGGACTTAAACGCTTATGCAGGCGAAGACCCGATTGATGTCCTCCGTGCTGCTGGGTATGAAGACTTACAAGGCGGTGTTAGCTCGCCGAGTTATAGCTATGTCTTTGATGGTCGGATTGGGTATTTGGATTATGCCCTCGCTAGCGAAAGCCTTGCCCCACAAGTGGTTGACATCGCAGAATGGCACATCAATGCTGATGAAGTCCCCGTATTTGATTATAACGATACCGAATTGGATCAGGGCGAACGAGCGTTTGAACAAGAACCTGATGGCAACACGTTATATGAGGCGAACCCCTTCCGTGCATCGGATCATGATCCTGTGATTGTTGGCTTGGAATTGGGGGGATAAATCAGTGCGCCTGTTCAAGACAAAGTAGGGACGCGATATATCGCGTCCGAAATAGAAAATTTGGGTTAAAACGGGACGGCATGGTTGCCGTCCCCACAAATGTTCCCTTCAAAATGATAGGTTTAATTGACCTTCGTCATGGCATAAATGAACACACCATCACAGCCTTGCGGGCCAACACGGAAAATATATTCTCCACTCGTTGGGCTATCAAACACTAAGATGTAATTGATCACAATACCTTCTGATGTGGTGCTATAGCGGAAAATCGGATCCTCAGAAGTACGGGTAAAGAGCGCATCATCACCGGTTCCGCTCCAATAGATCCCTTCAGGTGAAAATCGGAGATTGTGCAAATAGGGTGTGGCATCAACGGGTGGCCCCAAAATTTCACTATTCTCACAACCAACCCCCGCTGCTGTATTCACAATTTGCCATTCCCCTTCTTGGATCGGGTTTCCATCCAAGGCAAGCGGCACTTCATTAGCAGGTTCTTCATTAGCTTCGGGTTCTTGTGGTTCTTCGTCTGGCAATGGACATCCATTTTCAGCAGGCTCTAATGGCACAAATCGACCACTTTCTTGTGGGCATCCATCATCCGCATCAGGAACTCCATCGCCATCGGTGTCCACATCAAAGCCCGGCAAACAGCCTGCGGCGGCTTCTATCCCAATGGTAAAGGGGCATACATCATCCACATCGGGGATACCATCGGCATCAAAGTCAGCATCCGCAGGGCAACCATTTAGGGCGGTTTTTTCTTCATTCAAAACCCCAACAATCAAAGGACAAGTATCCTCACGGTTAAGAATGCCATCACCATCTTCATCACCCATCGGGTCACAACCATTCACCGCTGTTTCTAAGAGATTTTCAACGCCTGCGTTAGTGGGGCACACATCATCAATATCTAAAATGCCATCTTGATCCGTGTCTTGCCCTTCAGCCACCAGTGGGCAACCATCCGCTTCTTCTACCCCAACCACATAGAGGCAGAAATCCATATCATTGAGAATACCATCGCCATCGTAGTCAGCACCATCTACCGGACAACCACTACCGTATTCTGTGCCAATCTCATCGGGGCAATTATCATTCGCATCAAGGATGCCATCGCCATCACTATCACCTTCGGCGGGCGCAGCATTCCCTTGTTGCCCGCCCTGACCTTGGCCTTGTCCCTGATTTTGGTTAGGTGGTGCAGCATTCCCTTGTTGACCGCCTTGCCCTTGGCCTTGTCCCTGATTTTGGTTAGGTGGCGCAGCATTCCCTTGTTGACCACCCTGTCCTTGTCCCTGATTTTGATTAGGGGGTGCAGCGTTACCTTGTTGACCGCCTTGACCCTGATTTTGGTTAGGTGGCGCAGCGTTACCTTGTTGACCGCCTTGACCCTGATTTTGGTTTGCGGGGACAAGCTGAACATTACTGATGCAAGCAGTACTCACCCCAATGGTATATTCTGCGCGAATGCGAATGGTGTTAATGTCTATCACCATCTGGGCAAACGTCGCCGGATCACTCACATCAAAAACGCCATCGACATCGTACCACCCGGCATCAGCGGTTAATGGAATTTCATATGTTGTTGGTGTGGTCGTTGGGGGTGGCACTAAGTCGAATGAAAGAAGAATCCCGTTCCCAATTAACAATTGAATATCCAAATCGGGATAGGGATCATTCAGGGCATCCAACACTAAGTCAAAACGAATCACAGTCCCTAGTTCCAATGCTTGGATAAAATCTAAGGTTGGCTCAAAATATCCTGTGAGTGGCTCCGTATCTTTGAGGAAGCAGAGGCTACCATCTGCTTCTAGGGTCGGCTCAATGGCATTATCAAACCCTGTCCAATTGGCGAGATCCTCAAATGGGATGTCTGGTGCTGTATCAGGGGTTGTTTGGTCGGGTACAGGCGCGGGGGCATTTTCAGCATCATTAATGGCTAAGGTCACCCGTCCTGTTTCATTGGCTGAATTGCTAAATAGCAATGTTGTATTGCCACCCGTCGCTAGTATCGTGCCAGAGGTAACGGTTTCGTCAAAGTTTAAGACGGAAAGCAGGCTACCATCTTCAGCAAACACTTCTAACTGAAAAATAAATGGATCACCAAGGTAGAGAATCTCAACTTGTAACGCGGTATTGCTTTCAAGTTGAACTTGAAAGATATTCGTTATATCGGGTTCATTGAGATCGATCAACACCCTGTCACCCAATTCAATGGTTGTAATCGTTTGCGCTTGGGTTGTGGCGTACCCACCAACCACCATTAACAACATTGCTAAACTGCTCAACATCAGTTTGACAGTCCTCTTGAGCCTAGCGCGTTGGCTCGACCAATTCAATATTTTCATAACACAAGCTTTCATATCTGTATTTACCTTTTTCATCATATTACAATAACATATATTCATGTTTGCTACAGTTCCATAGAACCACAGATCCATATTTTGGGAACTAATTGATCCCTCAGTAGGGGCGTCATTTTGGTATAATCGCGCCATATTTCCATCATGCAACATCAGTGTGGAAGTATGCATTAGAGGATGCGTTGCGCCCACATGATACCATCAAAAATCCTCGCCAAAATAAATACTCAAAAGACCATTTTTAAGGAATTTTGCATGTCTGAAAAAATTTATCAACGTTTACGTGATGAGTTAATCGCCATCGATGAAGATGGCCTCTATAAACGTGAGCGGATTATTACTTCTCCACAATCAAGTCAAATCCAAGTGATTCGGGACGGTGAGACGGTCAATATTATCAATCTATGCGCGAATAATTATTTAGGCTTGGCTGACAATCCCGACATCATTGCCGCCGCCAAAGCTACCATGGATTCGCATGGATTTGGGATGGCCTCGGTACGCTTCATCTGTGGCACGCAAGACCTGCACCGCGAACTGGAGCAACGCATTGCAGATTTTCTTGATATGGATGATGCGCTCCTCTTTGCGGCGGCATTTGATGCCAATGGCGGCGTTTTTGAGCCACTGCTCACCGCCGAAGATGCCATTATTTCGGATTCCCTGAACCATGCCTCGATCATTGATGGCATTCGGCTGTGCAAAGCCAAACGCTATCGCTTTGCCAATAATGATATGGCGGATCTAGAAGCAAAACTGCAAGCCGCCCAAGCTGAAAATCCGCGTAGCATCATCATTGCAACGGATGGTGTTTTTTCAATGGATGGTTATATTGCCAATATTCCCGATTTACGCCGCTTAGCTGATCAATATGATGCGTTGCTCATGGTTGATGATTGTCACTCAACGGGCATCCTTGGCGCAGAAGGCAAAGGCACCGCCGCCCATTATGGCCTGCAAGCGGACATCATCACAGGGACACTCGGCAAAAGTCTGGGCGGGGCGGCAGGCGGTTTTGTGGCAGCCGCGCAACCCGTGATCGATATGTTACGCCAACGCGCCCGCCCGTATCTCTTTTCAAATGCCCTTCCCCCTATGTTGATCGGTGGCGCCCTCAAAGCGATTGAGATCACCCGTCACGGTGACCACTTACGCGAAAAACTGCACGCCAATGCTGGTCACTTTCGTAAGGGGCTTTCTGAGGCAGGCTTTACCTTATTAGACGGTGAACACCCCATTATCCCCGTGATGTTAGGCGATGCCAAGCTTGCCCAAGCCCTTGCCAATCGGTTATATGAGTTAGGCGTCTATGTCACAGGCTTCTTTTATCCAGTAGTGCCACAAGGCAAAGCCCGCATCCGTGTACAAATGTCTGCCGCTTTGGATACTGACCAACTCGATCAAGCAATTGCTGCCTTTACCCAAGCGGGTAAAGAACTCGGTATTCTTACTTAAGGGGGCATCATCACCATGAAAGCATTGGTCAAATCAAAAGCTGAAACGGGAATCTGGATGGAGGATATTCCCAAACCAGTCGTAGCCCCCCATGAAGTGTTGATCCGCATTCAAAAAACATCGATCTGTGGCACCGATATGCACATCTACGAATGGGATGAATGGGCGCAAAAGGTGATCCCTGTTCCCATGACAGTCGGACATGAATATAGCGGCGTTATTGAGGCAATTGGGAGCCATGTCACCGAAGAATTAAAACTTGGGCAGCGCGTCAGTGGAGAGGGGCACATTATCGGTCACCGTAGCCGCAACGTTCGGGCGGGGCGTTTTCATCTAGACCCTGAAACCAAAGGGGTTGGGGTGAATCGTCCGGGAGCTTTTGCCGAGTATTTGGTCATCCCTGCCTTTAATGTCGTCCCGCTCCCCGACCATGTGCCGCAAGACATCGGCGCGATCTTGGATCCCTTCGGGAATGCCGTCCACACGGCATTATCCTTTAATCTGTTGGGCGAGGATGTCTTGATCACAGGTGCAGGGCCGATTGGCACGATGGCGGCAGCCGTCGCCAAATTCGCCGGAGCGCGGCATGTGGTACTGACAGATGTTAACCCGTATCGCTTGGAACTCGCCAAAAAGGTGGCGGATAATGTGCATGTGGTGAATGTTGCCGAGGAAAACCTAACCGATGTGATGACTGAGCTTGACATGCGCGAAGGCTTTGATGTGGGTTTAGAAATGAGCGGTAGCCCGGTCGCTTTTGAGCAAATGGTGGATCACATGTTCATGGGTGGCAAAATTGCGATGTTAGGCATCCCGCATGGGCGCACCGAAGTGGATTGGGGCAAAATCATCTTTCGTGCCCTAACAATCAAAGCAATCTATGGGCGTGAAATGTTTGAGACATGGTACAAAATGTTTGCGCTTATTGAAGGCGGCCTAGACCTCACCCCCATCATCACCCATCAATATGATATTGACGACTTCCAAAAAGGCTTTGACGCCATGCGTAGCGGCCAATCTGGTAAAGTCATTTTGAATTGGGAATAGCAGTTTTCGGGATTTAAAGATATATAGACATATTTAAAGGGGTGCGCGCGCATCCCAGTTCTTTCAAAATAACAAAATTCGGCGCCCTGTAGGACGCCTCTAGATCATATCCTACGCCTGATATGAAATCAAAAAATATGCAGGAAATTTACCGAATCGCACCGTCAAAAGTCACAAAATCATAATAGTTGACGAGACAAATGTAGGGACGGCATACAAGGCTTGTCCGCGATTCAAGGTAAAAATGCCGGTTTCGGACGCAATATATTGCGTCCCTACTTCATTTCACATCAGGCATATCCTGATAATTTATCGGGCAACGCTATATAACTACTCGCCAGCGGTATAGGTTGCAGAAACAGCCATTGGCTCAAGCAAAGCAATAAATGGGGCGGGTTCGTTGCTACCAGCACCACGCACCAAGGAGAATTGCAAATATGTGCCCTCAGATTCTTCGACAATCACGGTGTACAGTGCTGCGGCGGCCTCGCCAGACCACAATTGTTTGCCCTCAACTTCTTTATACTCACCCGAAACCGTATTGACTGAACCAACCGCCTCTTCTAATGAGGTAGCTTCAATAACGCCCAACCGTAATGTAAAGGCAAAATTCGCAGCGGTGACATCAACCCGACCAGCGGTCCAAACACCACTCACATTATCAAAGCTCAACACACCACCATCAACATCACGCTCAATACGTTCAAAGGTTTCTTCGGCAGTATCACCACCATCACCGCCATCACCACTGTTACCACTATCATCTTCATCATCACCGCCACATGCGGCCAACACCAAAATACTAATTAAAGCAAAGATCAACAATTTAAGAGGCGTTTTCTTCATCATTTGGGTTTACCTTATCTATCATTCCGTTAAAATAGTGGGCTGATCATAACCGAAAGGTTGATCCCCACGCAATATGTGAATTGTTGAACAACCTAAATAGGATTTTTGGCATTTTGCACTGCTTTACCCCGCTCATTGGGATAAATTTGGATAAAATTGGGATAAATTGTGAGAAGAATCACACAACATGCGGCAATTCGATGGGGGATCACAATCCTCTTTAGTGCGGTGATCGTGGTATTGGCATGGCGGACACTCGATTTTGGATTGGTCTGGGACACCATTCGCCAAGGCCAATGGGCATACCTGCTACCGTCAACTTTGCTAAACGTATTGACAGTGGGCACCATAGTCCGCCGCTGGCAACATCTGCTGGCTTTTCGGGCAAAATTTTTGCATTGCCTAGCTGCTAACCAGATCGGCGCATACCTGAATACTCTATTGCCATTGCGCTTAGGGGACTTAACCCGGGCGATGGTGCTACGGCGTCATAATCCTGACATCACAATGGTAGCGATTTTATCCAGTATTGGAGCCGAACTCACGTTTGATATGGGGGTTTTAATGATCCTGTTGGGTATGTTGGTGATGGTGTTGCCGCTGCCGCCCTTGTTAGCCAATGCAGGGGGCGTTCTAGCCGTGCTAACAGCCATCGCCGTGATCAGCATCTTACTCTTGGCACGCCAACCACACACTATCCAATCACGCATTTTACCAATACTTGATCGGGTTTTGCCTGAACAGCTCTATAGCATTGTGGTTGCTCTCTTTGATCGGTTACAAGATGGGGTACAAAGCCTGCGCAGCAATCGGACAGTTGCCATTGTATTTAGTTATACCGCCTTAGGGTATATCATCCAGATCGTTTCCAATTGGTTGCTGATGCTCGTGTTCTTACCCAATGCGGGACTTGACCTAGGGTTGGTGGCGCTGGTCGGCGCGGGTTTAGGGTTAGCGGTTCCACTCTTACCGGGGGCAGCAGGGACTTATGAACTCGCCATCACCTTATTGTTAGCAGCGGTGGGGGTTCAAGCCGAGATTGCCGCCGCCTTTGCACTCACCTTGCATGGGCAACAAGTCGCCATGACTTTGTTAATGGGCAGTGGCTTTATGCTCTATGAAGGGATCAGCGTCCAAGAGGCACGAAACCTTGCTCCTCAGCAGGAAAACATGTAATAACGATTTAAGATAAATGACATTTTCGGACGCGATAGTTGTCAGGTGGCATCAGGATAAGACGATAGAGAAACGACATAAAGTTAGCACGAAATAGCGGGCAAAACACATCGGTTTATCCCTATCCCATTGTGAGTTTCATGCTAACGCTTTGTCGCATCATGCTACCCCTACGTCGTGCAACATATATCGCATCCTTTCGAGTATTTTTTATGATGCCGCTTTACAACGTCGTGAACATTACCTATACTGTGTATATCCGTTAACCCATTTGGTGAAACAATGAACAGAGTTACAAACAACGCTTAAACGAGTCGATGACGTTTTCCGCTAGCCCATCCCCTTAACGTGGGCGCTAGTTGTTTGTACGCTTTCAATTCCAAATGAGGAGGCTCACCATGTCGAGCCATGCTATTGTATCCCTTGATGCCATTCATAAATCTTTTGGCGCAACGCCGGTTTTATCATCACTATCATTAACCCTACAAGCCGAGCAACGCATTGCCTTAGTCGGCGAAAATGGCGCAGGCAAAACTACCTTAGCCCGCATCATCAATGGGGAGTCTATGCCTGATAGTGGCACGATCCAGTGTCAAGGCATTGTTGGCTACTTGCCCCAACATATCGCATTTGATCCTGATGCTACGATTGCCAGCTATATTGCCCAAGCTGTGGGGCAACTCGCTGAGATGCAACAAACCCTAACAACCTTAGAACATGCCCTTGCCACCACCCCAGATGATCCCGATCTATTGACTGACTACGGTGAATTACAAGCTGAGTTTATCGCATTGGGTGGCTACGATCTGGAATACCGCACTGAGCAAGTTATGGTGGGGTTAGCGATTGACTATCTGGAACCCGAAACCCCCATGCAATACCTGAGTGGTGGCGAACAAACACGAGTCGCCTTAGCGGCTGTATTGCTCAAAAATCCGGATGTATTGATCCTTGATGAACCCACCAACCATCTTGATCAGCATTTGCTTGATTGGTTGGCCGATTATTTGCTACGGTATGATCACGCAGTATTATTGATCTCGCATGATCGGCGCTTTATCAACCGCGTGGCAACCCATGTTGCTGAACTTGATGCGATCACCCGCACCCTGACGCTATATCATGGAAATTATGACGCCTACCGCACCGAGCGCGAACAACGCTTTGCGGCACAAGTTGCTGCGCATGAAGCCCAACAATCCGAACTCAAACAGTTACGCCATCAGATCAAATGGCAAAATAACAATGTTGGTAAGCGCAATCAACATATCGAATCTGATAAATTGCTACGCAATGCCAAAATTGAAAATTCGCATCATACCCGTGGCGCTAAAATCCGCGATGCAAAACAACGCCTTGAAATTCTTGAAGCCGATAAAATTGATCACCCCGGGCGTGTATGGCAAATCGCTTTTCCATTTGAACCGCTCCCCTTGGGCAGTCGCTACGCCTTTCAGATTAACAATTTGCAGATCGCCTATGATGAGCGTATCCTGGTAAAAGATTTTAGCGCCGCCGTTGAAACCGGTGAACGAGTGATCTTGGTAGCGCCCAATGGAACCGGCAAAAGTTCACTGTTGCAGATCTTAGCGGGGCAGCAAGCCCCCCACCGTGGCACTGTGATCGCATCCCCCAGCGCTCAGATCGGATACCTCGCCCAAGACAACCATCAATTAGACGCAAACACCCGTGTGTGGGATGCCTTGCCCGCCATCGGTGACCGCTTAAGCCGCCAAGCCGCCTTACATCGGATGGGGTTATTTGCCCCCGATTGGTTGGATGGGCAAACAGTCGGGGCGCTCAGTGTAGGGATGCAACGCAAGCTCTTGATCGCTCGACTAGTGATGACCCAAGCCAACATTTTACTCTTAGATGAGCCGACCAATCATCTTGATCTGGCAGCTTTAGAAGCGCTCGAAATGGGATTACAAACCTTTGAGGGTACGGTGATCGCGGCCTCGCATGACCAAACCTTTATTGACCGCATTGCGACCCAAATTTGGCGGATAACGGATCAAGGGATTGAGATTGAACGCCGATAAATAGAATTGCATCAAAGCGGGAGCAGCATAGGACATGACCACAAGAATTATTGATGTACTTTGGTAATTTTTAAATCGCGTGCGTAATCGAAAGTAGGGACGCGATATATCACATACGCATTAAGTTAAGCCCTTTTGGAGCATGTTGCGGGTGTCGATGGCTGAAAGCCATCGCCTAAAATTGTTTGGAAGCCTCATAAATGAGGCTAAAATTTACCAAAATCACTCATTATGGGAGATTGGAAGAACTTTTTACAAAGAGAGCATCCAATCAGCCTCCTTTAGGGGGTTTCCACACTGTCTAGCCCGATGCTTTCAGCGTCGGGCTATGTGCGAGTGCCTTAGCTTAATGCCAATGCGATATATCGCGTCCGAAGTATGTATTTACCTTGATCGCGGACGGCATGTATGTTACACGACGTAGGGTTAAGACGCATCATGCGACAAAGAGTTAGCGCGATTGACCGCATTTTATATGACGAGGCTTTAAAATCGTTGCCCCAAATGCCTTGGTGTAGGGGCAAACCTGTGTGTTTGCCCACTATTTCGGGCAGAGACATAGCTCTGCCCCTACATAATTGTGGGGGGCGTGCTAACTTCCTGTCGTTTCTCTATCGTCCTAACCTTATGTCGCCTGACATGTATGCCGTCCCTACATCATTCATCTTTTTTGAAAACTCACGCTTCTTAGAAATTGACTTGGTCGTGTATTAGGACTGACCCCCAACACGGTTTTGATGATGGCTAACTGATCCGCACGCCATTTTGGGTGGCAAAACTGGGGTGCAACAGCACTACATCATCGGTATCCGACACCGCCCCCAATACCAAGACTTCCGACTTAACCCCCGCGATCCGTTTGGGTGGAAAGTTCACCACCGCGACAATTTGCTTCCCGATCAGATCATCAAGCTGGTAGTTGACGGTTAATTGTGCTGAACTAGTTTTGATCCCCAAGTCACCAAAATCGATGGTGAGTATATAGGCAGGTTTGCGCGCTTTTTCATTCACTTTGGCATCTGTGATCGTGCCCGTGCGAATGTCTACCTTTAAGAAGTCGTCAAAGGTGAGGGCATCGGTTGCTGGGGTATGGTCATCACTCATGAGTTTTTACATCCTCTATAAAATTTCTGAACATCTTTCCCCCATACTACAACCACGATTAAAAAATGAACAATATGGAGAAAAATGTCTGATGAAAAAACACCAGAAAATGACTGTACGCATGGCGTTAGTGCTGGTGAGTATGGTCGCTGTGGTGTTGGGGGCGCAGACCTTTTTACTGGTCGATGTTAGTCAATCCTCCACACCATCCGAACCCGCACCCGAACAACAATCCCAAGAACAAGATAATACCCAACCAAGTGCGGTTCCTGCCGTGGTCAATGAGGTTGCGCCACAACAAACCAGTGTCTCGGCACAATCAGACGCCCAACCAAGCCCAACAGCAACCCATACCCCTACGAATACACCGACACCTACACATACATCAACAGCAACACCTTCGCCAACCATCACCCCTAGCCCAACGTTAACGACTGTTCCATTACAACGCAACTTATCCGAAGCCGAAAATGAGACACTCACCACACAAGCGCAAGCGGAAAACGATGCCACAAACAACACACTAGACCAAAGTCAAGAAATAGATACCGAACAAAACCAAGATATACCAGAATCAACTGTACAAGAAAACGAGGACAATAATAATGGCAATGGGCGCGGCGACCGTCCACGCGGCAACCGCCCCCCTCGGAGAGTAAGCAATGGTTAATAACTTACGCTGGATTGATGGCGCACTATTCATCCTGAGTGTGGTGGCAATCGGACTATCCGTATGGTGGGCAGGCGAAAGCCAAGCGTTACACCTCACGGCGCTCACCACTGACGCAGATTTTGTCTGGCATATGATCCGCGCGACGGGCTTTGTCTCTTACATCTTTATGGCAGGTTCTATGTTTTGGGGATTATGGCTTTCCACGGGCATGGCAAAGGAGCTATCCCCCGGTGCGTTATCACTGAATGTGCATGTCACGCTCTCATGGATTGCGGTTGTGTTGGGAGTGGTTCATGCCTTGCTACTCTTAGTCGATGATCGCTTTCCGCATACCGTGATCAATTTGATTGTGCCATTTAGTAGTTCCTTTCGGCGCGTGGCAGGCGGCATGGGCGTTATGGGGTTGTGGCTGTCGGTGGCGATTGCCGTTAGCTTTCCCTTTAAAAAGCGACTCACTCGTAAATATTGGAAGTTGCTGCATGTCAGTAGCTATGTGGGATTTGTGATGGTGACCATTCACACAATATTAGCAGGTAGTGATGTTGACTTGTTGGGGATGAAAGTGATTTTGGTTGCCATCAATAGCTTGTTGATGATCTTCTTAACCCTGCGCGTTATCCGCCACCGCAAGTTATAATCCAATCACAAATACATCAGGGCGGATTTTACAAATTCGCCCCCATAATCAAGATTTTTGGTAGTGGTTAAGTAGTAAGTGATAAAGCCATTCGTCGATTATGCTCAATGATAAACCAGCGAGTCACCAACTCATGATAAAAATCAGATTTGGAAAACGATAAGGTTTTTCGTGTATATCGCCCCAACCACTGCCGCAAAGTGCCATACCATCGCTCTTGATGAGCCGTGAGTCCGGTCTCTTTACCAACTTGTTGGTGGGTTGCTTCAGGAAAAACGGCGGCATAAGCTTTCCAAAAATCGCTGTATGATGGACACGAACGGTAAGCGGTTGGGATCTGATCCCATAATTGTTGGCAAGTCTGTTCACTATGGTCACCAATGACAAACGCCACAATTTGGCGAGTACGGCGGCATTGCGCTGTCCATAACCATCGTTTTTGGTCTCGTTTGGCCACAAATGACCATGCTTCATCGACTTCCAGAACATCATCCGCCCGTTTTGGCAATAATGTTTGGGCAACGGTCGGGAGATGATTCACATAGTGTGTTAACCAACGGGTCACAGTTTGGCGACACACCCTAAAGATACGTTCCACACCGCGTAAACTCATTCGTTCGCGATAGGCGCTCAAGATTTGGGCTTTTTCTTCAATGGTGTGGCGGCATTGTGGTTTTAAAACGCGGTACGCATCACAGTCTTTACAATGATATTGCGCATTCCCGCATTTATTCGTACCATTGCGCACGATATTAATGCTGCCACACCGACTACAGTTATATGTAACGGTTTCTTTTATCATGATAAGCAGCATTATATCTCTTTTCATCACTTACCTTTTAACCACTATGAGATTTTTTAATATGACATTGATACAGCAATTTACACTGCCCAACATGGCCGTTGATTTTATATTTCACCCCAAAGATCATAAATTTATTGTTATGGATGCAGACGGTGTTATCTATATCTATTCGCTACCAGATGGCGATCAACTTGCTAAAATCGCTCAACACAAAAACAACCCTAGTTATGTTGATCTAGCACTCAACCCAACAGGGCTATTAGCTATCAGCTATGTTTCGGGGATTGACATCTGGGACACTAACACAGTAAAACGGGTTCAACAGTTTAAAATGGGCGCGGAATCCATCGAATGGTTTCCCGATGGCACGCGGCTATTACTCTGTAATAGTGGTTATGGAACGGATATAGGCGCGAATATCCGCATACTCGACACAAAAACAGGCAATATCACACATCGATACCGATATAACAAAGCAATTGATGGTATTCAGGCTGTCACCATCCACCCTGATGGCAGCCAGTTTATTATCGGTGGTTCGCTCTATGATAGTCAAGTAATTTTATACAACATATCTCAAGAAACGCCCGCCAACATTTTACAGTTAACACGCGGAGCGGGAATCATTGCACTTTGCTTTTTGTCCCATACAGACATTGCCATTCTCAGTGAATATGGTCATTTACAACACTGGGACATAACTAACCAGACAACACACGTTCTCTTTGAACCTCAACGCTACACGGCAGACAAACAAATCCATTTTAGCATTGACCATATTGCAACAATGACACAAAATGCCCAATATATTGCCTATGGCAAGCAAATCGAATGGCCTTTCAATCACCCCATTCGCGGAACCCCCTACGCAGCAATCCATCTTGCTTCTATCAAATCGCAACAAAATATTGCGATTTTTGAATTACACGCCGAAACACTATCGGCACTAAGCATTAGCCCTGACAACCGATGGATGCTCTCTGGTGATTTTGAAGGACAAGTTGGGCTGTGGAGATTACCGCCTATCATGAAGATCTAAATACGGAGGGCACAAAATAGAAGATATTTAGAGCAAAGAGGAAGATAGGGTACAGTTTTCACCATACCCTACAGAAACAGGGGGAGCCCTACCCCTTCACAGCACCCGCCGTCAACCCGCCAATGATTTGACGTTGGAAGAACAACACCAACACAATCAACGGTACAGTCACCACAACGGTAGCCGCCATAATTTCAGCTACGGGGTCTTGGAAGTTCACCTGACCGGAGAACAACGCAATTGCCACCGGCACAGTTTGCGCATCTTGGTTGGTTGCCGTAAAGGTCAACGCAAACAAGTATTCATTCCATGCCGCAATGAACGCCAACAATCCAGTGGTTACCAGCGCAGGCGTGGTTAGCGGAACCAACACCAACCGGAAGGTTTGGAACGGTGTCGCCCCGTCCACGAGTGCCGCTTGTTCGATCTCGCCGGGCAGCCCTTTAAAGAAGGCGGTCAATACCCAGATGGTAAAGGGCAACGTGAAGATCGGATAGGAGAAGATCAACGCGGCTAAGCTACCGTCCAAGTCAAAGTCCCGCACGATGGAAAACAACCCCGACAAAATCGAAATTTGGGGGAACATCGTCATCGCTAACACTGCATAGAGCATCATCGTGCGTCCACGGAAGCGAACACGCCCTAACGCATAAGCGGCAAAGGCACCAATCACCAAACACAACAACACCGTCAAAGAGGAGACAATCGCGGAGTTCCCCAACGAAGTCACAAATTGATCGTTATTGAAGACACCCTCATAGTTAATCCCTGTGGGGTCAGTATGCAGATAGCCATCAATGGGTTGTAAGGCTTGTTGTTCGGTTTTAATGGAGGTGTTAAACGCCCAATAAAACGGGAACACCGTAAACACGAATACCGCAAATACCATCAAATAAAAGAGAATACGGCCAACAATTTCTTGGAGATCCAATTGTCCTTGTTCGTTAGTCATTAGTCTGTATCAACCCCCAATGCTCTCACGTAAATGACGGTAAAGACCAAAATCAGAATAAAGATCACCACCCCAATGGCTGAGGCGTAACCCGCCGCCTGATTCTGAATCAATTGTTCATAGTTATAGGTTGCCATCGATAGTTGCGACCGCCCTAACAACACTTGGAACACGTCGAACACGCGCAGCGCGTCAAGGGTGCGGAAGACCAACGCCACCGCAATGGTGGGGCGCAACAAGGGCAAGGTGATGGTAAAGAATTGACGGACTTTAGAGGCGCCGTCCACATCAGCCGCTTCATAAATATCTTTCGGGAGCGTTTGCAAACCAGCCAAAATCAACAACGCCATAAATGGAGCGGTTTTCCAAACGTCTACCGCCACAAGCGCGTTCAATTGATAGGTTGCGCTAGCTAGCCATGCTTCCGAACTCTGGATAAACCCGAGATCGACAAAGAGCTTGTTAAACAATCCAGATTGATTATCACGGAACATGGTTTCCCATAACCGTGCAGAAACAACCGTAGGGATTGCCCACGGAACCAACATCGCAGCCCGCATAATACCCCGCCCAGTGAAGTTTGCATTCACCACCAGCGCGATGATGAGCCCTAAGATAAGCTCTAGCGTTACGGAGGCAATCGAAAAGCGGAGTGTGTTCCATGTCGCATTCAGGAAGTCGTCGTCCGTTCCGCTAATGGCGATACCACTTTCCCCGCCAATACCGATCACGTTCGCTGTTCGATACCCTTCTTGCAGCAATTCACGGTCGATGAGTTCCCAACGGGTGCTACCATCAGGATTAGTTTCACACTCGCCAGCGTCATCTTTACGACAATCGACAGTATCAATACGGAAGTCCAGCAGTTGTTGATAGTTTTCTAACCCAACAAATTCAACCGTTTGATCCGCCGCCCCGAAGCGCTTGTCCGTCACACTGGTGATGAAGGTTTCTTCTAGCGGGCGGGCAGCAACCAACAGCAACAACGCCACCGTTGGAATCAACAGATTCCAGGCCGTTCGTGACGCCGCCGAGCCGAGTGACTCTTCGCCTTTAAAGACAAAATCAATAATGGGATTCATGGCATACCACAAGCCGGCCAACGGAATCACCGCCAAAAAGAACGGTAACCCTGCGGTGAGGGCGTTTCCAAATTGGAACCCTGCCTCACCAAGGGTTTCGTCGGGTTGCCCTTGGGTGAAGAAGCGGGTAATGCCAACCGTGATCGATGCAATCGTCAACCATGTTAGCGCGACAATTGACCACCGCGCACTGGCGACAGTACGAGTCGTGTATAAATTAAAGCCCAGATATGCAATCAGGCTCCCCAAGATAAGCGTTAAAATCGGGATGGTTAATCCAAAACTATCTAAAAAAGCAAGAATAACTGACCCATCCCCGTTTTGGGCAGCGTCAATCGCTTCATCATTTAAAATAGAAAAGCCTAATAACCCAATGGCACCCAATCCTAACAACAATAGGGCGGCACTGGTCAGCATGATAATTAAATTTTCTTGGCTATTGGGCTCACGCCTACCATATTGGTTAAGGGAGGCTTCTTGTGCCATAGCATACTCCTTTTCAAGTAAAACAAAAAGCGGAAGGCAACCCATCGGTTGCCCCCCGCTTGGGTTTTTCGGTGACCGAAGTCACCGAAGAGCGGAATCTAACAAACTGACTTATTCAGAGAGTAAGTCTTGTAAGTCCAATTCCAACAAGGTCATTGCGGTTTCAGCGTCGTTTTCACCTGTCAATACACTGTGTACAGCGTTGAAGTAAAGGGTGGAAACTTCGTTGTATTGGGTTGCAGTCACGGTAGATGGACGGGCAACAGCGCTGGTGAAGACGTCGAACAAGCTACCGAAAATCGGTACTGCTTCGAGAACTTCTTCGTCTTGGTAGAGGTCACCAATGGTGGGGTTGTATGCACCGGCGATAGCGCGACGTTTTTGTTCGCTTTCGCTTGCGAAGTATACAGCCACAGCAGCAGCAGCGTCTACGCTTTCGCTGTATTGGCTAACAGCTAATTGCCAGCCACCGAGGGTTGCAGCAGATTGACCAGCGTCACCTTGTGGGAGCACGGTTGCATCAAACAAACCAGCGATTGGGCTGTCTTCTGCGTTACCCAAGCTGAAAGCATATGGCCAGTTGCGCATGAAAGCAGCATTACCAGATTGCCATACGTTACGGGCATCTTCTTCTTGGTAGGTGGTTACACCTTCAGGGCTGATGGTGCCAACCCAGCCAGCAGCCATGTCCAACATGGAGATCCATGCAGGGTCGGTGACTTGGATTTCGCCATCAGGGCTTACAACGGTGGTGTCAGAGGAGCTGTATTGCCATTCGAGAGCGTCACAGGTCAAACCTTCGTAGGCGTTACCTTGCCATACAAAACCCCAGAATTCTTCGTTTTCAGCACGTTCACCTTCTTGGATGGTGGCAGCCATTTCTTCGAGTTCTGTCCATGTTGCAGGAGGTGCATCATAACCATATTTTTCGAGCAAGTCCGTGCGGTAGTAGAGCAAACCAGCATCGGTGTACCAAGGAATACCAACCAAGGAACCATCAATGGTGTTGTTTTCTACGATTGCAGGGAAGTGGCTGTCGATGGCGTCACCAACATATGGGCTAAGGTCAACGAGGTGTTCTGCCAAGATACCAGGCCAGATCACGTCCATTGGGATGACGTCAATGTCGCTGGATTGTGCTTCAAAGAATTGTAAGTACAAGCCAAGGCGGTCAGTTGCGCTTTCTGGCAAGTCAACAGGAACAATTTCGATGTTGGGGCAGGCTTCCATGAATGAAGCGGCTGCTTCTTCCATCAAGGTGCGTTGAGTACCAACTGTGTCGAAGCCAACACGAACACTGACTTCTTCTTCAGTAAAGCAGTCGATGCTCATCATCATGTCGTCATCTTGTGCATTTACTGCTGGTAGCACAGCGACAATCATCGCCGCGACAATCAACAGGATAGAAAGACGTTTAATCATCTTTGGTATTTCTCCATGTGTTTAAATATACTTTAGCGGTTTTACACAACAGGGCTAACAAATATATGGGCATCCTGTTTGTGTACGGTTTTCCCCCGTTTTATGGTGCTATACCCACACACCACAAATTTTGTAAGAAAAAGAACAGTTTATTGACATATTAAGTAATCAGGCTGTTGTTCGTTGCACCACCTCCAAGGGTAAGACAGTTTTTTCAGGCGGCACTTGCCCTGTTTCAAGCCAGTTTAATAAGTATTCTGTGCCTAAGTGCCCACTATTGAATAATGGTTGCTTAACAGTGGTAATACCTGCATTGTACGCCGCCGGAATATCGTCAAACCCAATCACTGCAATATCTTGTGGAACCCGCAAGTCAAGCCGCCGTGCAGCTTCTAAGACGCCAAATGCCATCGTATCATTCGATGCTACCAACGCCGTTGGGCGGTCTGCTTGGCTTAACATATGGAGTGCAGCTTTCATGGCTTCTTGTTGGTTGTAGGGCGCAAATACACACCATTCATCCACAATCGGTAATTCCGCACGTTGCATGGCATTGTTATAGCCAAGATAGCGTTGTTCGGTGGGTGAAATATGTTGGTATTGCTGATTGGGGCTATCCCCCAAAAAACCGATCATTTTGTGGTCACGATCAATCATAAACTGGGTAGCAAGCTGCCCACCAACGACATTATCGACCAAAATTGAGGGGTAATGCTGAATATCTTCTTCAACCACAAAAACGGCTGGCAAATCAGGATTATTCTTGTGTAACAGCTCTGCACACAAACTAATCGCTAAGACAATTAACCCATCCACACGATTACGAGTCCCAATTTCAACAATACGGCGTCCTAACTGTTCGGTATTTTGAATACTATATAAGACAAGATCGTACCCTGAGTCGTTGAGGCGTTGTTGGATGCCGCTCACCCGCTCCACAAAAGATGGTGTTGTAAAAAATGGAGACATGACCCCGATAGACCATGTTTTGCCACCAGACAGTTGACGCGCAGCAACATTAGGCTCATAACCTAAGTCGTCAATTGCATCTAACACTTTTTGGCGGGTGTGGGGGGTAACTTGGGCACTATTATTGATGACCCGTGATACCGTTCCGATACCAACCCCTGCTTTATTGGCAACATCTTTGATGGTTGGATTACGCATAAAAAATTAAAAGTAACCTAATAAATCTAAAAAATTAACGCTTAAGTGTTTTTCATGGAACCGTTTCCATGACTTTCTTAAAGTATAGGGCATGTTGTGAGAGATGTCAAATATTTGTTCGGTTTTTTGGCATTTCTTACATTAAAACAAGATTAATCTTTCTAATTCTGAGAGGGTTTTACCCACAGTATAAGTATTTAGGGGGATGTTGTGGGATTGTTCCGCAGCATCTTGCTTATCCTGATGCAATAAAACACAACCAGTCGTTTCGCTTAAGGGCATTGGTAATAGCTGGCTGCAATATCGCTTGTAAAAAGTCGAATTTGGGACTGGTGTTTAAGTGTGTTTCGATAAGGGTTTGGATACCTCGCTGATCATCGGGTGATAAAAATCCGACGGTAGCACTCGTTGCCCAGATCTCAGTCGGGATTAAATGTGTAGCCGCGCCTGCATCTTGTTTTTGGAGCGCGGATAGATATGGCACACCAAAAATCATTTTTTCGGCTAGCGCTTGGTCAAGTGGATGTTCAAGTAAGCGATAGTAAAAAATTCCAGACACTTTCCCAAAGCCATCGCCCTGCCCTTCAATCCTTAAATATTCATACAACACAAACTGCATTAAAAAGGGAAAAGCCGTTTTTAAGTTGGCATCATCCTCATCGAGCGTCTCAACAATCCCTTTTGCATCCCAACTACCATATATGTCCATCATAGATTGAACCGTTTTGTTCTGTTGAATCAATTGCAAAACATGTTGTTTAAGGTAATCGACTTGTTCCGCTTGTGCGGGGAATTGTTGAGTGGTCGCCTGCAAAAAGTGATGAAAGCCTGTTTGATCGAAATAGTAGATGTCGTGGTATATCGTCATCGTTTGCGCATTCACTATCTATGTACCTATCATAATGCAAACGTCTAATCTCAAACCACTCAGATAATGCTAATCCAAATTTAGTTGCACCGACTGAATGCCCTTTGTACAATGAGAGGGTTACAATTTTCATCACGATGCCATAATTTGATAAACAAACATTACAACTGAGGGGTATCCATTCAGTGGATATGTTTGGGTCGCATCGTGTTCATCGTATGATATATGGAGAAATTACGTGAAAAAGCAACTACTTGTTAGCTTGTTGGTGATCGTTCTTGCTGCCGTTGGGGTGGTTCCCACCGCTGCACAAGAAGACAATACCAATACTTACAATGCCAGCAATGGCTTAAGTGTCACCTTCCCCGCCACATGGCTTGCCAGCGAAGATGAAGGGCTGACTATTTTTGACCTCGAAACCAGCCTCGGCATCACCTTCCGTGTAGGCGACGAAATCACCTTTTCCTATTCCAGTGCTGATGCATCTAGTGTAGAAGCACTCGCCACTAGCGTATCACAAGAACTTTCTGATGGCGGCGCATCGGTAAGCGAACCCGTGACCTTAGAAATCCAAGGGAATCCTGCGATTCAATATAATTTTGGCTTTTTAGGGGTTGCTGCGGGTAGCAGCATCACCGCCTTCCAAGCCAGCACAGGTGAGATCATTTTAATGGAAGTGCTCAACTTAACGGGTGTAGAAATAACCCCTGAGCTTACCGAAATCATCATCACCATCGCTGACAGCGTAACCATTGGTGAAGCACTAGAAGTTGCGGACAGTAGCGAGATCGTTATCCCTGCACAACCACTGACCTATAATCAAATGCCCGATGGCAAGGTTATCTTCAGCACAGGCGTGAGCTTTGACACCCCGATAGACTTTAATGTTGTGGAAGAACCCGATAGCGAAGTCTATTCAAATATGACATTCACCAACGAATCACAAACAGGCTTCCTCATTGTGGATGACTTAGAAGATGAAGTCACCAATCGAAGCGAGCTAGAACAGATTTTGCGGATTCTTGCCCCTGGGGTATTGGTATTCACGAATCCTGAAGCTGCCGAAGCTGACCTCACCACGGTTAGTCCCTTAGAGTTTTTTGAGGTGCTCGATCTTGAAGATGGCCGCCGCATCTATCAATCTGTGGGGTCTACCGATGGGGTTGTGATTGGTATCTATATGATCGAGGCCTTGCCAGGGCGTTTTATTTGGGTACAGGGGCAAAACTTCATTCCTGTTGATAACCCTGAAGAATATATCGAAAACTTAAACGCTTTAGCGCTTAGTGTCCGCTTTGACGCCAGCATCATCGAAAACCCCGCTCAAGCATCAAGTGGTGCACCTGTTGAGGTCGATAGCGATACGGGCGAAATAACAGCCGTTCAGGATGTGGCAAGTTGTATATCTTCAGCATTTAGCTATGACTTCTCTGCGTCTGAAACCAATAGCATCCAAGTCACCTGTCCGGCAAACTGCACGGCAGGCAGCCTGTGGGGAACCGATATTTACACAGGAGATTCCAGCATTTGTACCGCTGCAATCCATGCTGGTGTGATCACGGCTGATGGTGGTGAAGTACTCGTCACATTGATTCCTGATGGTGCCCCCTCCCACCCCGGCACAGAACAAAATGGTATTAGCAGTAGTGATTGGGATAGCTACGCGCCCAGCTTCAGCGTTAGCGCTCCTTAATTGCTAGTTAGGATGGCTTGAGCAAAACAGAAACCATCCCCTAGAACCGTTCACACATATGAATGCGTCCATAACCCTAAGGGATTGGGCGCATTTTTGGTAAACGACATGCAACTTTTTGGGATCAGGTGCGTATAGATAGTCAAGAACACTAAACACACAGGAGAACTATCATGCGTAAGAACCGAACCTTAACCAAAAAGTTGCCAGCCCTCGCCCTTCTTGCACTTGCAATTTTTGCCTTCTTTAACATCGGGAATGTGATGTTGGCGATTGCCTTCTTTATGTTCATCACACTGCCGGGGCTTGGCTTTTTGTGGTTATACAATCAAGGCGGTGCATCAACTGCTCCCTTCGCCATCCCCGCGAGCATGACCATTGGTACGGGCGTTTTGCTGATGTTCCAAAGCATCACCAGCTATTGGGAAAGCTGGGCATTTGCATGGATTTTATATGGCGTCTTTTTAGGTATTGGATTGGTTATGATGGGTAGCCGCCTAAACGACTCTGATTTGGTGAAAGTTGGCAAAATGATGACTCGTGTCAGCGGGCTAGCCTTTATTGCCCTTGGTGGGCTGTTCATCTTGTTGACCAGTGCCTTGTTGCAGTATGCAATTGTTTTAGCGCTTATTGCTGGTGGGGTTTACCTTTTGATCAATGATGGCATCCCCGTACTCGTTTTTGAGAAACGCAAAAATTCAGATGCGGTTGATGAAAACATTGATAGCCTAACCATCAACCCCGTAAAGTTGGAACAAGACATTGCGTAACTGTCACCACAATAGACACTGATTCAAGAACCGTTAGCAGATGCTAGCGGTTTTTTGTTATCGCATCAGTTGTAATTTAACATGTATTTAAGGTTCTTTTGAGGTGGTCTTCAAGTTCAATCCTAGAGCCTCCATTATGATGAGAGCATCACACACTGGAGATTGACTATGTTAAACATTCAAAAACCCCCCGCAATTATCGAAACGATTCAAGCTGAAAAAACGCTGTATGGCAAAGCGGTCAAAACATCACGGCACATCGAAGCCCATTGGCTCACCCCCATCATGCACATGTTAGGGATTTTCCCCCTCCTTTTTATGGTCATTATGCTCGCATTAGAAGTCGCTGGCATTGCGCCCATCGGCGATCTGGATGATTTTGCTGAGGAGATCGGCACATGGGCGATGTGGTTTTTTGCTGCCATGCTCGCCTGTACTCCCATTCATATCGCCACTGGTTGGCGGAGACCGCTCAAGTGGAAAAAGCCATTAGCACTATATGCCTTTGCATATACCGCCGTGCATATGGCAGGCTTTGTATTTGCCTATAATATGACCACCCATACCTTTATCCCTGAAATTTTAACCTCCGTGACCATGCTGTCGGGAACCGTCGCCCTTGTTTGGATGGTTCCATTGGCGATTACGTCTAATAAATGGTCAATGAAACGCTTAGGTAAACGTTGGAAACAACTCCATAAAGCTACCTACCCCATCGCCGTGATCACAGCGTTGCACTTGTTGGTTGTCGGTGATGCCCTTGGAATTGTCTTGTTACTCTTGTTGGCAATGCGCTTACCCAAGGTTCGTAAAACCATCATTACCAAACGGAAGGAGGTCGAAAAACAAGTTAAACCGCTACTCCCCGCCGTAAGTTAACTCTCGTAAAAAGCGTAACCCTAATCCCTTAATTCAAAGTCCTTATCCATGTCCGATAGGGGCTTTTTTTATCGATCATGAAAACCCTTGCCCTCAAAAATCTTGGGCATCGCTTTCTTAATCCGTGAGGTGCGGGTTGTGGCTTGTTTTGCGCCTGAAAAGTGGAGAATATACCCGCGTTGGCGTCCGGGGGTGAGCGCTTCAAAGGCGGTTTGGAAGGCGGGATCAGCATCAAAGTGATCTTGTAATTCATCTGGGATGGGTTCGGGATTCTTTTTCAATTCGACTTGTAAACCCGCTTTTTCGATCTTGATGGCGTTTGCCACATAAGCCCGAATAACGGATTCCATATCCGCGATCTTATCATTGGTCATGAAACGGATCAGACGCGCCGCTTGTGAGTTTTTGCCGGGTTTTTCAAGGATGCCATCAGGATCATTAAGCAATGCGCCCTTAAAAAAGCTAATGGTAAACGAATCCTTAAAAGCGCTCAGGATCAACACATTTTTATCATTAATCGTATAACACGCCACGCCCCATTTGTGTTCTTCGGTTAACTCAGTATCCAACAATATTTGCCGTACTTGGCGCATACCATCCCGCCATGTATGCACTTTACAAGCCGGTGTTTTCCACAGATCGCAGCGCCCACACCCATCTAATAAATATTGATCAACCTTGGGATTCATGGTTTGCATAGGATTGCCCTTCCCTGTTCGTTTTGCCCATTATATCACGAATTAGAATTTTTGTTCTATTGGCGTAATGGGGGGGACTGTAAAACAAAAAAACCACCGTCATGGTGGGCGTTTTGCTTATTTGAGTTTTTAGGAGCTACTTCAAGGATTGTTATTGATGAGGCTTAAGCGTCGCCTTCACTTTCGGGGGCTTCTTCGGTGGCGTCAGGTGCGGGACGGTCGCCACGGTCACGGTTACCATCACGGTCTTGGTTGCGTTCGCTTTTAGGGGTGTTCAGCAATTCTTCAGCCCGTTCGCCAGCGTCTTCTGCTGATGCGCCATCTTCAACCAAGTGGTCAACAATCAGTTCAGCAATCATGTCTGCATCGCCACCGAGTTCGGTAATGACATCAGCGAGGGTTGCGTCTTCATCGGCGGCGTCGATTGCGTCACGGAGTGCGTCTTCTTCAAGTTCCAAGGCTTCATTGATGATGCCATAGACGGCATTGCTACGGTTACCCCGCCGCCCGTCACGGTCACGGTTGCCATCACGGTCTTGGTTGCGTTCGCTGCGTGGTGTGTTGAGGATTTCATCAACCCGTTCGGCGGCGTCATCTTCTTCAGCACCATTTTCCACTATTTCAGCAACCAATAATTCGGTAATATCGTCTACATCGCCACCCAATTCGGTGATGACATCTGCGAGGGTTGCGTCTTCATCAGCCGCGTCTAGGGCTTCACGGTAGGCGTCTTCTTCAATGTCCAAGGCTTCGATAATCACCTCACTAAAGCCATTACCACGATTACCGCGTCCATCACGGTTACTGTCGCGTCCTTCACGTGGGGCTTCAGCGGCTGGCGCATTGTCGGCGGGTGGGTCTTGTGCAAATGCGGCGGATGCCCCAAAGAGGCTGACGACTAAAGCTACGAGTACAATCAAGTTCATGCGTTTCATGGGTTGTTTTTCCTTTTATATTTGTTTTATTTGATGTTGACCCTATAATCGCATGGGCATATAAAGCTGCTCTATAAAAGGTGTAAACAATCTGTAAAATGCTTTGAAGCCGGGTTTACATTTGGCGGTGTATATTTTTCAAAAGCCTCACACTATAATGTAGGCAATCACCCATAACAGGAGAGAGCCTCACATGCCGATCACCGATATACAAATCCCAGCGCTTGATGGTTACCCACTAGCGGCCACAGTTTATACGCCTGATGGTAGCTCTAAAGGGGTGGTCACCATTAATTCTGCGATGGCGACGCCGCGCCGTTTTTATCGCCATTATGCAACCTTTTTTATGGAACACGGCTACACCGTCATTACTTATGATTATCGGGGCATTAGTGGATCACGCCCGAAGACCTTGCGCGGCTTTGCGGCATCGATCCAAGATTGGATCTTTCGGGATATGGATGCCGTGTTAGGCTATGCGGTGGAAACCTATCAACCTGAAAAAATATTCCACATGGGGCATAGTTTTGGTGGCCAAACGGCGGGGATGCTCGCCAATGGGCACCATATCACCGCGATGTTAACCGCCTGTTCGCAAAGTGGCTATTGGCGGATGCAAGGCGACTATGAGCCAATCAAAGTGCTGCTTTCGATGTATATTTTGTTCCCTGTATTAAGTCATTTGGTGGGGTTCATGCCATGGAGCCGTTTAGGTTCCACTGAAGATTTACCAAAAGGGGTAGCACTAGATTGGGCGAGTTGGTGTCGAAATCCGGGGTATTTGCGCGGTGATAACCGCCTCCCCTTGGAACGCTATAACGATTTTTCTGCGCCCGTGTTAGCCTATAGCTTTGATGATGATACATGGGGCACCAAAGAAGCCGTTGACGATCTGATGGTGATTTATCCCACTTTAGCGCGTAAACATATCATCCCACAAGATGTAGGGGTAAATAACATTGGGCATTTTGGCTTTTTCCGTCCTGATGCGTCAGGCTTGTGGGCGGAGGGGCTGGCGTGGTTGGAATCCCAAGGTTAATCGGCATTTCCATATAACACCGCGTCACGCGCTTTTTGGTATTCTTTATCACTCAGTAAGCCTTGCTCATACGCGTCGTCTAGTTCTCGCAGGCGTACACTCAATGCAGGATTGTTTTGCTGCTTTTTGGCAAGCGCTTGCCGTTCGTCTGGCGTCAGGTGGGTATGAATCCGTTGCAAACCTCGCTCGTCGGCAAATTGATCAAATTTATCGGATAACGCTTGTGGATCACGCGGCGGCGCAAAGCGTGACAGGATGGTAAATCCGAGCACCAATCCACTTATGATGAGGCATAACGAACTAATGGCGGCGGTTCCAGTGAGGTCACTTTGGATTGTGCCAGTATCATCGACACAACTGGCTTTTAGGGGTTCTGCCGCAACCGTTTCCCCATCATCACATAAACCACTATACACATCCCAGACAAACACCTCACTCGGTAATAATCCGGTAAAGATGCCCCCGCCAATCACCAAACTCGCTAATAGAATCAAAAAGCCGCATAGTTGCCCAAGCACTTTCATGATATGACTCCCGTTATTTTATTTTTGTCCCACTCTTATTATACTAAAATTGTAAAGTTAGGTTTCTGCTGGCTAAGAAAGCCTACACGGATTACTAAACAACATATCAATCAAAGGAATACAACATCATGTCGAACAATCCACAATTACCGGATTGGGTTTTCAATATTAAAGACGACACTAAAGGCATTGCCCGCAAGCTCGCCGAAGGCTTAGATGCACGAATCTTTGTTGGCGAGAATACCATGCTCTCAGTCGTTCATATTGCGCCCAATTCTGAGGGTAATATTCACAGCCACCCAGAAGAACAATGGGGACTGCTAATCGAGGGGGAGTGTCTACGTATTCAAGGAGATGATGAATTTAATGCTACGGCTGGTGATTTTTGGCACACCCCAAGCAATGTTAAACATGGTATCCGTACAGGGGAAAAGGGCGCTGTCGTGTTGGATATTTTTAGCCCTCCCCGTGGCGACTATAAAAATGCTGGCGAAGGGTTTGGTAAAGCTAAGACGGAATAGCCGTATCAACTGATTGCCAAAAATTGGTCATCTCTCGCCACATCATCGGTGGGTTGGAATACATCGGAAAGTGGCCGCATTCCGTAATCTCGGAAAGCCGCACCCCGTTATTTTGAATGTGCTCCAAGTAGGACAGATGCCGATTTTGCTCCCCATACATGAACATTTTTGGGAAGGGTAACCCCAAGAATTTATCCATTAGATCGGCATTATCTGATAAATCGACCATCGATGAGAAGATGCTATGTACCGCTTCGGCACGGACTTTGTGCCGCAAGCTGGCTGAATATAGCGGGCTAGAATAGGCTGGGGTGTGGAGGGTACGCTCAATAAACCGACCAAAAAACTCCTGAGCATTTTTTGCGGGGTATTCGATAATTTGGCGGCTTAAAAAACAATCTTCAGGCGCGATGTTGCCTTCTATATCGGTAAAGCTTAATACTCGATGCGGAAATTGATGCGCCAGCATCAACGAGGTTAAGCCTCCCATTGAATGCCCGACCAAGTGAAATCGCTCAATTTGATGATGTTCCAAAACCGCAATTGCGGTTTTTACCAAAAATGGGATCGATACTTGCTCGGGATCTGAACAAAGAGTTTCCCCACATCCCGGTGCATCATAGGCTAAAAAGGGATACTCATTCAGGGCAGCTTGCCGCACAATATCCGCATAATCTTCTTTGGTAGAGCCAAAGCCATGCAAAAATACAATCGGGGATTTGGTTCCTTGCCGCGAGATAGCCGCAATATTGAGTTGAACTTCTGAAATAGTGAGTTGGATCTGTGATTTTTCAAATTCGAGCATTGTCTTCACTTTGTATCGATCAATTTGTTATGGTTGAAACCATAATCGAATTAGGCAAACGATTCAATGATCGTCACGCCGCTATGGGCAAAGTTGTTCATCATCATAAGGGCATTCGGTGTATCGTCAAGCGCGATCGTGTTGGTAATCAAGTCTTGCGGACGTAGCGCCCCGGTAATGATCATCTGCATCATCGCGGGATAATCATGGGCTTGCATTCCATGACTGCCGTAAAGTTCCAATTCATGCGCGATCACTTGCCCCATCGGGATCGGGGGATCGCTATGGTCACCTGCCATCAGTCCAATTTGGATATGTTTACCGCGTTTGCGTAAATTGGCAATCGAGTTATAACACGTTTCGCGGTTACCCAGCGCATCTAAAGAAACATGCACCCCGCCCAATGTTAGATCACGGATCGTTTCAACAACAGAATCCGTGTTTTTTGCATTCAGGGTCATATCAGCGCCGATCTGGCTGGCTTTATTAAGCGCATCATCATTTATATCAACCGCGATAACCTGCGCACCGAGGGCTTTGGCAATCATGATCGCGGCGAGCCCGACGCCCCCCGCGCCATGAACAGCGACCCATTGCCCGCCGCTCACTTGCCCTTGCCGCACCACGCCCCGAAAAGATGTTGCAAAGCGACA
>JGI12316J15310_10000062_pt8 | contig 71512 bp, 64 predicted proteins | sample MarCyaLeptolynsp_FD_15310 | JGI IMG/M metagenome (IMG submission 15310) | reverse complement strand
GGCCACGACCCCGAGGCTGGGCTGTTCGCCATGGCCTGGCTCGATCCGGAGACCCATCGCCTTTGGAAGGCCGACCTCGCTGCCGGACTCGCCGACCCGGCGGTGGCGCATGCGGTCGGCGACCGGCTCGGGCGGATCCACGCGGCGACGGCGGCGACGCCGGCGCTTGCCGCCCGGTTTCCGACCGACGCGATCTTCCATGCCATCCGCCTGGAGCCCTACCTGGAGGCGGCGGCGCGCGCGCATCCGGAGGCGGCGGACGCCCTGTCCGGTCTCGTCGCGCGCACGGCGGCGACGAAGCTCTGCCTGGTTCACGGCGATGTCAGCCCGAAGAACGTCCAGGTCGGACCGGCCGGGCCGCTGTTCCTGGACGCGGAATGCGCCTGGTGGGGCGATCCGGCCTTCGATCTGGCTTTCTGCCTGAACCACCTGCTGCTCAAGTGCCTGTGGGTGCCGGGCACGGCGTCGGGATTCCTGCGGTGTTTTGAGACGATGACGGCGGCGTACCTGGCGCGGGTCGATTGGGAGACCCAGGACGGCTTGGAGCGCCGGGTCTCCAGTCTTCTGCCCGGCCTGTTCCTGGCGCGGGTCGATGGCAAATCGCCGGTGGAGTACCTGGTGGAGGAACGCCAGAAGGATCTCGTGCGCGGGGCGGCGCTGCGCTGGCTGAGAACGCCGCCGGAGACACTGGCAGCCCTGCGCGCGGACTGGGCACGGACACTCGATGAGGAAGGCGAGACAGCATGAGTGACACGGTCGAGACGGTCATCGGCAGGCGGGTCTGGGACAGCCGGGGCCGGCCCACGGTCGAGGTCGAGATCCGCACGGCCGCCGGGGCCACCGGTCGGGCGATCGCACCGGCAGGGGCCTCGACCGGGTCCGGCGAGGCGCTGGATCGTCGCGATGGCGGGGCGGCCTTCGCCGGGCTCGACGTGCGGGGTGCGGTTGCCTCGGTCAATGGCGAGATCGCCACCGCGCTGAAGGGCCGGCCGGTGGCGGACCAGGCGGGCGCCGACGCGCTGCTGATCGAGCTCGACGGTACCGCGACCAAGGCCCGGCTCGGCGGCAACGCGATCATCGCCACCTCGATGGCGCTCGCCCATGCCGCCGCGGCGTCCGTCGGGCTGCCGCTCTGGCGGCATCTGGCAGGCGACGGCAGTCCGGGCCCGCTGCCGCTGCCGGAGATCCAGATCCTCGGCGGCGGCGCCCATGCCGCCCGCCGGGTCGATGTTCAGGACTTCATGGTGATCGCCGTCGGCGCGCCCGACTACCCGACGGCGCTGGACTGGACGGCGGATGTCTACCGCGCCGCCGGCGGGATCCTCGCCGAGGCCGGCAAGCTGCAGGGCGTGGCCGACGAAGGCGGGTTCTGGCCGGCCTTCGACAGCAACGAGGAGGCGCTGGACCTGCTGCTGCGCGCGATCGAGGCGTCGGGCCACGCGCCGGGGCAGGACGTGGCGATCGCGCTCGACATCGCGGCCACCGATTTCGGCTCGGGCGGGCGCTACCGGCTGGCCCGCGACGGCCGCGAGATCGACAGCGACGGCCTGGCCGAGATGCTGCTCGGCTGGCTGGCCCGCTATCCGGTCGTCTCGATCGAGGACCCGCTGGGGGAGGACGATACCGAAGCCTTCGCCCGCTTCACCGCCGCGGCGCCGGCGGGGGTGCAGATCGTCGGCGACGACCTGGTGACCACCAACGCGGCCCGGATCGCCGACTGCGCCGCTGCTGGCGCCGGCAATACGGCGCTGATCAAGCCGAACCAGATCGGGACCCTGACCGAGACGCGGGCGGCGCTGGAGGCGGCGCGGGCCGCCGGATGGGGGGCGATCGTCTCGGCCCGGTCCGGTGAGACCGAGGACGTGACCATCGTGCATCTCGGGGTCGGTTGGGCGATCCCGCAGCTCAAGGTCGGCTCGTTCACCCGGTCGGAGCGCATGGCCAAGTGGAACGAGGGGTTGCGGCTGGCCGAGCAGGTGCCGACGGGTGCCCGCCTGCCGGATCGCGGTGCCTTCGCCTGGGGCCGGTGACAGCGAGGGACGCCATGAAGGTTCTCTACCACTACGATGTCGGGCCCTGGCTGCGGGACCGGTTGAGCCGGCTGGCGACGGAGGAAGGCCTGCGTGTCGCCATCTGCTCCGAGCGGGATCACGACGGCTTTCTCGAGCAGATCTCCGACACCGAGGTGCTTCTGCACAACCTGGAACCGGTGACTGCCGACCACATGGCCGTCGCGCCGCGCCTCAAGCTGGTGCAGAAGATCGGCGTCGGCGTGAACACAATCGACCTGGACGCCGCCCGGGAGCGCGGCATCGCGGTATGCAACATGCCGGGCACCAACAGCCAGGCGGTCTCCGAGATGACGCTGCTGCTGATTCTCGCCTGTCTGCGCCGGTTGCCGGTCTTCCACAACCGCACGGCCCGGGGCGAAGGCTGGGGCTGGCCGCCGGCGATGCAGGACACGCTGGGGGAGATCGCAGGACGCACCGTCGGCCTTGTCGGGTACGGCGCCGTGCCGAAACTGCTCGAGCCGGTGCTGAAGGCCATGGGCGCCCGGGTCCTGTTCACCAAGCGGGGCGAGCGCGATCCGGCCAACCCGGCCTGGGTCGACAAGGCGACCCTTCTGGCCGAGTCCGACATCGTCTCCCTGCACATCCCGTTGGTGCCGGAGACCCGTCACTGGCTCGACCGCGACGCCATCGCGCAGATGAAGCCGGGGGCGATCCTGGTCAACACCGCCCGCGGCCCCCTGGTCGACGAGGAGGCGCTGGCGGCGGCGCTGGCCTCGGGGCGCCTGATGGGCGCCGGGCTGGACGTCTTCGCCGAGGAGCCGTCCCCGGCCGGGAACCCGCTTTTTGCGCTGGACAACGTCGTGCTGGCGCCGCATGTGGCGTTCTTCACGCTCGGCACGCTGGAACGCAGCCTCGCCGTCGCGGCCGACAACATCAACCGGCTGCGCCAGGGCCGCGATCTCCTGCACCGGGTCGCCTGACAGATCAAGGGGGAGGGCCGGCCGTGAAGGTCGCCGTCATCACACCGTACTACCGCGAGCCCGACGAATGGGTGGCGGCAATGCTGGACTCGGTCGCCGCCCAAACCCACCCCGTGACCCATGTCCTGGTCGGCGACGGCGTGCGCCGGGACGGCCTGGACGGGGACGGTCGGGTCCATATGAACCTGCCCCAGCCGGTGAACGATAGTGGCGGCACGCCGCGCGCGGCCGCCGGCGCCTGGGCGGTGCAGAACGGCTTCGAGATGGTCGTCTACGTCGATGCCGACGACCGGCTGGCGCCGAACTGCGTCGCCTCCCTGGTGCGGGCGCATCAGAGGGTGGGCGGCGAGGTGCTGTCGGTGCCGCATGCCTACTACGACCGGGACATGCGGCCGGCCCGCAACATGCTGGGCCAGCATGTCGGCGTCTGGGCCGTCGGCTCCGCGCGTCATATCGGCGGCAAGCTGTTCGCTTTCATGCCGGCCGGCGGGCTGGCCCTAGCCGGCCGGGCGCTGGCCCATGTGCGCGACTGGATGCGGGTGCCGCCGGAGCTGCGGCGCGTGCACGACGTGATCTTCTCCCAGGCGCTGATCAGCAAGCCCTATACCCTGGTCTGGATGGCGCAGGCGCATTACCACTACCGGATGACCCGGGCGCACCAGTACGAGTCCTTTGGGGTCCCGGTGCCGCCGGATCTCGGAACCGCCGAGAAGGACGAAGCCGCCGAGACGGCGATCCGGCTGCTGAGCCGGCTGGACGAGGCGGGGCGGCGGGAGCTGGAATCCCGGTTCGGGATCGATGCGGGCAAGCTGCCGGACCGCGACGGAGTGCGCGATGCCGTCGCCAATGCCCATCAGCGGCGCGGAGTTTTCGTGCGGCGTGACACCGGCAAGTTCGAGGTGGTCGCCCCGCTTTGAGGCGCTCGGAGAGGAGATCATGAGCGACACCGGACTGACCCTGGACGATCTTCCCACCCCGAGCCTGATCCTAGATCGCACGACGCTGGAGCGGAACTGCGCCCGGATGTCGGCCCGCGCCGCCGCGCTTGGTGTTGCCCTGCGGCCGCACATGAAGACCGGGAAGTCGGCCGACATCGCCCGGATCGCGACCGCCGGCCAGCCGGGTGGGGTTACGGTATCGACCCTCGCCGAGGCGGAGTACCTGTTCGCGAACGGGTTCTCGGACATCGTCTACGCCGTCTGCATCGCGCCCGCCAAGCTCGACCGCGCCGCGGCGCTGACCGCGAAGGGCGCGGCGCTGAAGATCCTGATCGACAGCGAGGAGGCGGCCGACGCGGTCGTCTCCCATCCCGGCCGCCATGCCGTCATGATCGAGATCGATTGCGGCGAGCACCGCACCGGTGTCGACGGTGACGCCGACCGGTTGCTGGCGATTGCCCGTCGCGTGGCCCGGTCCGACCGCTCGACCCTGGCGGGGGTGCTCACCCATGCCGGGCACTCCTACCGAGGGCGCACGGCGGATGACATGCGGGCGGTCGCGACGCTGGAACGGGACACGGCGGTTGCCGCCGCCGAGGCGCTGCGCGCCGCCGGCATGGCGTGTCCGATCGTCAGCGTCGGCTCGACGCCGACCGCGCTTTACGCCGACCATCTGCGCGGTGTGACCGAGATGCGCCCGGGCGTCTACACGCTGGGCGACCTGTTCCAGGCGGGGATCGGGTCGCACGATGTCGGCGACATCGCCGCGTCGGTCGTCGCCAGCGTGATCTCGCACAACCGGGCGCGCGGCACGCTGATGCTGGATGCCGGCGGCCTGGCGCTGTCCAAGGACCGGTCGACCCAGGCGCTCGGCGACGCCGGCGACCGGGGGTTCGGCCAGCTCGCCGACCTCGGGAGCGGGGCGCCGATCGACGGGCTGACGATCCAGGGCGTGCACCAGGAACACGGCGAGGTGGCGGTTCCGGATCCGGCGGTCTTCGACCGTCTGCCGATCGGCGCCAAGGTGCGCGTCCTGCCGAACCATGTCTGCATGACGGTGGCGATGTACGAGCGCTACGCGGTGATCGACGGCACGTCGGCGGGCCCGGAGCAAGCGGTGATCGCGTTCTGGGAGCGAGTGAACGGCTGGTAGGCGGCGAGCCCGGACCCGGGCGTCGGTCAGGGTTTGCTCGCCGCCTCGTCCAGCTGTGCCGGAAGAATGGTCGCGCCGTCGATGTCGGCGCCGCGCAGTTGCGCACGGGTCAGCCGCGCGCCCTCGAGATTGGCGCCCTTGAGATTAGCGCCGGTCAGCTTGGCCCCGGTCAGGTCGGCATTGACGAACTGGGTCCCGGACAGGTTGGACACCCACATGCGGCCCGTCGGCGTGCCATCGGCGGCTTTCAGCTCGACCTCGGAGAAATCGGCCCCGGCCGCGCGGCTGTCCGTCAGATTGGCGCCCGCCAGGTTGATGCCCGAGAGCTCGGCGTCGCGCAGATCGGCGCCGCGCAGATCGGCGCCGGACAGGTCCGACATGACCAGGCTCGTGCGACGCAGCGTGGCGCCCGCCATCTGCGCCTCGCGCAGGTCGGCGCCGGACAGGTTCACGTCTGAGATGTCGATGCCGGACAGGTCGGTCTTGGCCAGCTGCGCCCGCGAGCCGCCGCGCCCCTGCTCGCGGATCCACACCGCGTGGTCGCGCAGGATGTCGCGCATCGAGCGCGACAGGCCGCGTCCGTCGGCGGCCACCAGATTGGCGCCGGCCAGGTCGGCGGTCGACAGGTCGACATTCTCCAGGATGGCGCCGTGGAGGTCGGAGTTGCGCAGCTGCGTGCGATGGATGAGGGCGCCCGACAGGTTGGCCCCGGCCAGGTTCGCGCCGACGATCTTGGCATCCGACAGGTTGGCGCCCGACAGATCGGCGCCCTGAAGGTTGGCGTTCTCCAGGTTCACGCCCGAGAGGTTGGCGCCGCAAAGCAACGTCTTCTCGAGCGTGGCGCCGACCAGGCTGGAGTGCGACAGGTCGGTGCCGGAGAGGTTGGCGCCGTTCAACTCGGCCTCATCCATGTCGGATTGGCCCATGTTCGAGCGGATGATGGTGGCTGGCGCGGCCGGATTGCCACTGATCAGCGCGCCACCACGCAGGTCGGCCTCCTTGAGGTTGGCGCCGGCCAGGTTGGCGCCGCGCATGAAGGCGCCGCGCAGGTCGCAGCGCATCAGCAGCGACTTCGCCAGGTCCGCCCCGTCCAGGTTGGCGCAGAACATGTCCGCATAGGACAGGTCCGCGCCCACCAGGATGGCCCGCGCCATGTACGCGCCGGAAAGCTTGGCCGACTGCAGCGTCGCGCCGGTCAGGTTGAACTCCGAGAGGTTGCAGCCCGACAGGTCGGCCCGCTGGCCGCCGGACTTGCGCTGAAGCCACCGTTCGTGGCTTTCGATCAGCTTCAGGATCTGTTCGGGCGTCATGCGGACGGACCCGGCTGCCAACCGTCGACGACGACACGGTAGATCTTCGTCGGTTCCGGGTCGTTGGCGTAGAAATGTTCGTCAATCCGAACTTTCATTGACCGTGATTCACAGAAATCCCGCAATTGTTGAAACCCTCTGGTATCGAGGATGTCGCTCAAAGCGGCGCCCTGGCCCGCGGCCGTGACGTCCTTGAGCGGCTCACCATTCTCATCTGTCAGGTAGTAGATCACGAATCCGCCGCCGCGCGGACCCACTTCGCTATCAGCATATTGTGCAACATCTTCCTCGACACGGCTCATCAGATCCAGGAGCTGGTCACTGATGTCTTGGAGGAAGGATGCGTTGGGCGCGGCCACTGTGGTCTTCATCGCTAAAGGTCAATCCGGGTTTTGGGCTCTGATCTAACGGAGTGACCTAGGCATAATGTTAAAAACTTAACGCGACGCTTAATCTCTCGACCAAACGTCGCGTCAGTACGGCCGGACCCGGCCGGGTTGATAGCCGCGCCGGTGGGGCCCAAAGGCCACCGGCGCTTCCAGCGCCGCTTAGCCGTCGGTGGAAGGCTTCGGTGCCGGCGTCTGGGGGGCCATGACGGTCTGGCTGGGCGACGACTTCGACGCCGTCTTCGCTTTCCAGCCGCACGCCGCCGCGTCGGAGACGGCGAACGCGGTAAGGCCCAGGCTCAATCCACAGGCGATGATGAGAGTGCGCATAGTGTGCCTCCTGACTGTGAGCACCAAGAATAGTGCGTCGGGAGGCATACGACAACTGTCACCGGGTCAGACGGCCTCGGCTTCGGTGTTCAGCGCGGACTCGAGCTGCTCGGGGTCGATCAGGGCGTCGGTCAGGTTGGCGCCGGTGACATTGGCGCCCTTCAGCTGGGCGCCGGAGAGATCGCAATGGGACAGGTTGGCGCCGCGCAGATCCGCCCCGCGCAGGTCGGCGCCGTTCAGCTTCGCCCCCGACAGGTTGGCGGGCCACATGCGCCCGGTGGGGCGGCCCTTGCTGTCCTTGAGGTTGACCGGGGCGATGTTGGCCTTCTGCAGATTGGCGCCCACCAGGCTAGCGTTGGAGAGGTTCACGCCCTCGAGCGTCGACTTCGACAGCTCCGCCCCCTCGAGATTGCACTTCGCCAGGTCGGACATCACCAGCAGCGTCTCCGCCAGGTTGGCGCCGGACAGGTTCGAGGTGTGCAGGTCGGCGCCGGACAGGTTGACGCCGGACAGGTCTATATGGCTGAGGTCGGAACCGACCAGAACCGCGCGGTCTCCAAGCCGCCCGTCCTCGCGAATCCAGACATAGTGATTGTTCAGCATGTCGCGGATGTCGGGCGGCAGCGTGTCCTCGCTGCGCACCATGTTGGCGCCGGTCAGGTTGGCCGAGGACATGTCACAGCCGTCGGTGTTGGCGCCCGACAGGTTGGCGTGCTTGAACACCGTGTTGTTGATCACCGCCCCCTGGAGCTGGGCGTCTTGCAGGTTGGCGCCGGTCAGGTCGGTGTCGCTGAGGATGCAGCCCTTCAGGTCGGCGCCCTCGAGATTGGCGTTGCGCAGGTTCACGCCGGACAGGTTGGCGCCCGACAGGGTGGCGCCGGCCAGGTTCGCGTTGGCCATCGCCGAGTTCGAGAGATTGGCGCCGCGTTCGTTGTTGGTCGGGCTGTCGCGCTCGCCATCCTCGTCGTCGCTGCCGAACATCAGGGTGCCGCCGCGGAAATCGGCACCGCGCAGGTTGGCGCCGGTCAGGTTGACGTTGCGGATGTTGGCGCCCCGCAGGTCGGCGTTCTCCAGGTTGCAGCTCTTGGCGTCGACCCCGTCCAGGACGGCGCAGAACAGGTCCGCCTCCGACAGGTCCGTGCGCTGAAGGATGGCCCGCGACAGGTCGCATCCGGACATCTTGGCGCCGCGCAGTCGGGCGCCTTCGAGCGAGAAGCCGGTCAGGTTCTGCCGGGCAAGATTCGCGCGCGCGCCGCCCCGGCCCTTGGTGAGCCAGGCTTCATGCTCCTGGAGGATCATGACGAACTGTTGCGGCGTCATAGACGGATGCCCCAATGCCCCTGCGATCGCGTCGCCCGGAAGTGTCCCCAACCTGAAGGGCAAACGTTAACACAACGTTTGCCTCGTACAGAAGGCACACGCAAACACCGTGCCGTGTGAGGTTTCCCCAACCGCGCTACTCGGCCGGGGCCTTGTCGCGCTCCGCCGGGCCGACAGTCGCAGGCGCGCCCGCCTTCGCCTTCTTGCGCCCCTCGATCGCCGCCATGAACAGCGACAGCATCGGCGGGATGAGGCACAGGGTCAGAACCGCCGAAAGCGCGAGGCCGCCGACCACGACGGACCCCAAGCCGCGATACAGCTCGGACCCGGCGCCGGGGAAGGTGACCAGGGGCAGCATGCCGAGCACGCTGGTCAGCGTCGACATGAAGATCGGCCGGATCCGGTTGCTGGTCGCCTCGAGGATCGCTGCGCCCGGTTCCAGGCCCTCGTCGCGCAGATGGTGCAGTGTCTGGTGGACCAGCAGGATGGCGTTGTTGACCACGATGCCGATCAGGATGACGAAGCCGAGCAGGGTCAGCATATCGAGGTTCTGCTGGACGAACAGGTTCAGCACGCCGAGACCGAGCACGCCGCCGGCGGTCGCCAGCGGGACCGAGAACACGATGATCAGCGGGTAGAGGAAGCTCTCGAACAAAATCGCCATGACCAGGTAGACGATGACCAGCGCCATGACGAGGTCGATCTGCATCGCCGCCCAGGTCTGCTGCAGCTTGTCGGCGGTTCCCGACATCCGCAGCTCGACCCCCGGCGGCAGTCCGCCGGCCTGCAGCGGCTCGATGACGCCGGCCTCGATGGTCTCCAGCGCCTCCTCCAGCGGCATGTTGCCGGGCGGCGAGATCACCAGGGTCACCGTCCGCCGCCGCTCCTTGTGCCGGATCTCGGTCGGACCCGCGGTGATCACCACGTCGGCGAGAGATCCGGCGGGAACGATGGTGCCGCCGTCGGTGACCACGGGCAGGTCGCGGATGCCCTGGGTTTCGGTGATCTTCTCGAACGGACCCTTGAGGGTGAGGTCGATGCGCTCGCCGTCGACCGTCACCTCGGCGACCCGCAGGCCGTCGTTGAAGGCGTCGACCGTCAGGCCGAGCTCGGTCGCGTTGACGCCGGCATCGGCCAGCTTGACCCGGTCGGGCAGCACCCGCACCTCCGGCGCGCCGAGGGTGAGGGCCGGGCGCGGTCGGATCTGCGTGCCCTGATCGCGCGGCAGCACCTGGTTCACCATGCCGAACGCCGCCTGGGCGACGCCGACGATCGCCTCCAGGTCGCCGCCGGAGATGTCGAGATCGACCGACCGTGTCCCGCCGACACCGCGACCGAACAGCGACGTCTGGCGGAAGAAGCCGAAGGTGCCGGGCTCGGCGAAGACCGAGCGGCGCATGATCGGCACCAGCTCGCCGGCCCGGCTCGGGTCGACCGCGGCGGCGCCGGCGATGGCGTTGGCACGGAACGCGGCGAAGAAGAACCGGCTGATCGTCGGGCGCCCTTCCTCGTCCTCGGTCCGGCTCTCCTCGTAATCCCAGAGCGGCCGCGTGGCGTCCTCCACCAGACCGGCGATATCGGTCATGGTGTCGAGGTTGTAGCCCGGCGGCGGCAGGACGAAGCCGAACACCAGGTTGCGGTTGCCGTCCGGGAGATAGTCGATCTTCGGCAGGAAGGTCGTGGTGATCGCGCCGCCGACGCCGACCACGATGACCACGGCGGCGAGGGCGGCGGCCCGGGATCGCACCACCAGCCGGGTGAGGGCCATGACCGTCCCGTGGAATCCGCGGGCGAAATGATCGATGCCGGGCAGCTTGCGGGTCTCGGCCACGGTCTCGGCGCTGGGGCCCAGCAGCCGGCTGGACAGGGCCGGGATCACCGTCACCGAGACCAGCAGCGATAGCAGGACGGCGACCGAGATCGCCACCGCGATGTCGCGGAACAGCTGGCCGACCTCGAGTTCCATGATCAGGATCGGGATGAACACCATCACGGTGGTCAGCGCCGAGACCAGGACAGCGCCCCAGACCTGGCTGGCGCCCTTGTGGGCGGCCGCGCGGGAACCCATGCCCGACTGGCGCAGCCGGAAGATGTTCTCGAGCACGACGATGGCGGCGTCGACCACCATGCCGACGGCGAAGGCGATGCCGGCGAGCGAGATCACGTTGATCGAACGGCCGAGCGCCGCCATGGCGACGAACGAGCCGATGACCGACACCGGGATCGCCAGCGAGATCACCAGGGTCGCCGACCACGAGCGCAGGAAGGTCATCAGGACGATCGCGGCCAGGATGCCTCCGATCCAGATGTTCTGCTGCACCAGGTCGATGGCGGAATTGATGTAGGTGGTCTCGTCGTAGACCTGGGTGAGGGTCAGGCGTTCCTGCGGCAGGAAGTCCCGGTTGATCTCCTCGACCGCCTGGCGGACCCCGGCCATGGTCTCGATCACGTTGGCGCCGGTCTCGCGGTACACCGGCATGGCGAGGGCGGGCTTGCCGAAGAACCGGATGCGGGACACCGGCTCCTTGTAGTCGAAGGTCACGGTGGCGACGTCGGCGATCGTCACCCGCGCGACACGGCCCGTCGCGGTGTCGGTCGCCGAGCGCAGGACGACATCCTCGACGGCCCGCAGGGTGTCGAGATCGCCCTCGGTGCGCACCACGTAGCGCCGCTTGCCCTCGTCGACGGCGCCGGCCGAGATCGAGGCGTTGGCGTCGCGCAGCGCGCGCACAACCTCGGTCACCGACAGGTCGAACCGGGCGAGGCGGCGCGGGTCGACCACCACCTGCATCTCGCGTTCGGCGCCGCCGTAGACGTTCACCCGGCTGACCCCCGGCACCCGCTCGACACGGTCCTGGATCACGTCCTCGGCGAAGTCGCCATAGGTGTGGATGGCCCGGTCGTTGCCGTCGGCATGGCGCAGCACCATCCAGGCGATCGCGTTGTCATCCGATCCGGCGGTATCCAGGGTTGGCTGGTCGACCTCGTCGGGATAGCCGCCGACCCGGTCCAGCCGGTTGGCGACCAGCAGCAGCGACTTGTCCATGTCGGTGCCGACCTGGAATTCCAGGGTGATCGTGGCCTGGCCGGTCTCGGCCTCAGCGGTCATCTCCTCCAGACCCTCGAGCCCGCGCAGCTCGTCCTCCTGGCGGTTGACGATCTCGCGCTCGATCTCGGCGGGCGCGGCGCCGGCCCAATTGGTCTCGATGGTGATGACCGGGCGGTTCACGTCGGGTGCGAGCTGGATCGGGATCGCCAGCAGGGCGATGTAGCCGAACATCACCACCATCAGCACAGCGGCGATGACCGCGATGGGACGCTCGATCGAGGCCCGGATCAGATCCATCGCCTATCCTCCAACCACGACGGCCTGGCCCGGCCGCAGGCGCTCGTTGCCGCGAATCACCGTCTGGTCGCCCTCGTTGAGCCCGGCGATGACCTCGAACCGGTCGCCGACGCTCTCGCCGATATCGACGCTGCGCGGCGACGCCTTGCCGTCCTCGACGACGAACACGACCCGTCGCCCGGCCTGCACGGTGACCGCGTCCTTGTGGACGGTCAGCACGTCGCGGCTCCGGTCGACCGGGATCTGCACCGTGACCGACTCGTTGGCGGCGGCGGGGTACAGCTCCTCGCCCTGGGGCACGAAGCGGACGGCGCGGGTGAGGGTGCGCGGATCCTCCTCCGGCACGACGGCACGGACCACGGCGAACAGCATGGCGCCGCTCTGGGTCTCGGCCTCGACCAGGGTGCCGGGGGTGAGCGCGCCGACCCGCTGGGCCGGGACGTCGGCCTCGATTTCCAGCTCGGCGACATTGACGAGCGTGACCACCGGATCGCCGAGGCGCACATAGGCGCCGGCGGAGACGTGCCGGACGGTGACGACGCCGTCATAGGGGGCGACGATCGTGGCGTCCTGCAGCGCGATCTCGGACAGCGAGAGCTGGGCGTTGGCGTCGATCAGGTCGGCCTGCGAGGTGGCGAGCGCCGCCTGCAGCGCGTCGACATCGCGTTCCGCGTCCTCGGCCCGGTCCGGGCGGAAGGCGGTCGATCCCTTCAGCCGGTTCTGCCGGTCCAGCGCCTGCTGCGCCTTCTCCAGGTTGGCGCGCTCGCGGTTGATGTTGGCGGTGGCCGCCTTGGCGCGCGCGATCATGCGCTCGCGCTCCGCCGTCAGCCGATCGTTGCTGAGGACGGCGATGACGTCGCCCCGCGCGACCCGGTCGCCGACCTGGACCTCGACGCCGTCGACCCGTTCCGCGACGCGGGCGGCGATGGTGCCGGACTGGCGCGCGACGAAGCGGCCGAGCACGTCGGTGGTCGCGATCAACGGCTGGCGGACGACCGGATCGACCTGAACCGCCGAGGGACCGCCCTGCGCCAGCGCGGGGGCCGTCAGGAGCATCGCGCAGAGGGCCCAAAGCCCAATGCTAACGGCGCCGGTTCGGGCGATCAGCGGCATCGCACGCACTTCCTCAGATTGTCCACACGAGAGCAGTTCAGGCGCGAGTTTTCCCAACTCGGGGATTGCTCTATAGCAGAAAATACAACCACTCACGATGAGGAGATGGCGTGCCGGGACCGGCTGTCAATTCTCCCGCGCCATCCAGCCGTTGCCGAGAGGACGCCCGCATGCCGACCGACATGCCGATCCTGACGACCGACCGCCTGATCCTGCGCCGTCACCGCCTCGACGACGCCGCGGCGGTCGCCGACATGTGGGCGGATCCGGAGATGGTGCGCCATATCGGCGCGCCGGCCAGCGCGGAGGAGAGCTGGGGGCGGCTGCTGCGCTATGCCGGACACTGGGACCTGTTCGGCTACGGCCTGTTCGCGGTCGAGGAGCGGGCGACTGGTCGGGTCGCCGGTGGCGTCGGCGTCGGCCACTTCCGGCGTTCCGGGATCGCCGAGCCGGCGGACTCGGCCGAGGGCGCCTGGGCCTTCTCCAGTGCCGTGCACGGCAAAGGCTACGGACGGGAGGCGGTCGCGGCGATGCTCGGCTGGGTCGATGCGCATGTGCCCGTCCTGCGGACCCACTGCATCATCGCGCCGGAGAACACCGCCTCGATCCGGCTCGCCCGATCCCTCGGCTACGAGGAGCGGGAGACCGTCACCTACCGCGAGGATCCGGTCCTTCTGCTGGTGCGCGAGCGTCCGGCCCTTGATAGGCTCCGGCCATGACGACGCTCCTCTACACCCACGATGCTTGTGCTGAGCACGCGCCGGGGCCGATGCATCCGGAGCATCCCGCCCGCCTGAAGGCGATCCACGGGGCGCTGGAGGCGCCGCTGTTCTCGCCTCTCGACCGCCGCGAGGCGCCGGAGGCGACGGTCGAGCAGATCGCCCGGGTGCATCCGGAGCGTTTCGTCGAGGCGATCCTGTCGGCGGTGCCGAAGACCGGCATGGCGGCGATCGACGGCGATACCTTCCTGTCGCCCGGGTCCGGCGCGGCGGCCTTGCGCGCGGCCGGCGCGGCCGTGGCCGCGACCGACGCGGTGCTCAAGGGCGAGGCGGCCAACGCCTTCTGCGCGGTGCGGCCGCCCGGGCACCATGCCGAGCCCGAGCAGGCGATGGGCTTCTGCCTGTTCAACTCGGTCGCCGTCGCCGCCCGCCATGCCCAGGCGGTGCACGGCCTGGCCCGCGTGGCGGTGATCGATTTCGACGTCCATCACGGCAATGGCACCCAGGCGGCGTTCTGGGACGAGCCGAGCCTGTTCTACGGGTCGACCCACCAGATGCCGCTGTATCCGGGCACCGGAGCGGCGACCGAACGCGGACAGGGCAACATCGTGAACGCGCCCCTGGCGCCGATGTCGGGCGGCCGCGAATTCCGCATCGCGTTCGGCGAGCGGATCATCCCGGCGCTGACCACGTTCCGCCCGGAGCTGCTGATCATCTCGGCTGGCTTCGATGCCCACCGCCAGGACCCGCTGGCGTCGCTGCTGCTGGACACCATGGATTTCGTGTGGGCGACCGAGGCGCTGATGGCCGTCGCCGACGCGGTCTGCGACGGCCGCGTGGTGTCGTGCCTGGAAGGCGGCTACGACCTGGACGCGCTGGCCGAGGCGACGGCGGCCCATGTCGGCCAGCTGATGGGCGTGTGAGGCCCGCGCGCCGTCCGGCCCGCGGCGCGGGTCTCGCGGTCCTTGTTTAGCACCGGCGCCCTGCATACACTCCGCGCGCTTTTCGGAGGGAAGACGTGACCGACACCCAGAACACCGCCGCCGCCGTCGATAGCCTCAGCTTCGAGGACGCGCTCCGCGAGCTTGAGGGCATCGTGGAGACCCTGGAGCAGGGGCGTGGCTCGCTGGACGACGCCATCGCCGCCTACGAACGGGGCGCGGCGCTGAAGAAGCACTGCCAGAAGAAGCTTGAGGAGGCCCGCCTCAAGGTCGAGAAGATCAAGCTTGACGAGAGCGGACAGCCCGCCGGCACCACCGACTTCGACGGCTGAGGAGATCCGCGATGGCCGAACTGGCGACGCTGATGGCGGAGTGCGCCGCCACGGTCGAGAAGACCATGGACCTGCTGCTGCCGGAGCCCGACGATGCCGAGGCGCGGCTGTTCGAGGCGATGCGCTATTCCTGCCAGGCCGGCGGCAAGCGCCTGCGTCCGTTCCTGGTCATGCAGTCGGCCGCGCTGTTCCGGGTCGACCGGCGCTGCGCCGCCCGGGTCGCCGCGGCGGTCGAGTTCATGCACACCTATTCGCTGATCCATGACGACCTGCCGGCGATGGACGACAGCGACACCCGGCGCGGGCGGCCGAGCTGTCACAAACAGTTCGACGAGGCCACCGCGATCCTCGCCGGCGATGCTCTGCAGGCGCTCGCCTTCGAGATCCTGGCCGCGCCGGAGACCCATGCCGATCCGAACGTGCGGGTCGAGCTGATCAAGGAGATGTCACAGGCCGCCGGCGGCCACGGCATGTGCGGCGGTCAGATGATCGACCTGCTGGCCGAGGACGAGCCGGAGATGAGCATCGGCGCGATCACCCGCCTGCAGCGCCTGAAGACCGGGGAGCTGTTCGCCTTCTCCTCGGTCGCGGGCGCGGTGCTCGGCAAGGGCTCCTATCGCTCCTACATGGCGCTGCACAACTTCGCCCAGGAATTCGGCCTCGCGTTCCAGATCGCCGACGACCTGCTGGACGCCGAGGGCGACCCGGAGAAGACCGGCAAACCGGTGGGACAGGACGCCGCAGCCGGGAAAGCGACATTCGTCTCTATTTTGGGGGCGGAAAGGGCGCGCGCGCAGGCCCATCTGCTGGTCGAGCAGGCGGTCCGGGCGCTCGACGTGTTCGACGAGGCGGCCGATCCGCTGCGAGACGCGGCGCGCTTCGTCGTCGATCGCGCCAACTAGACCACCGGGACTCGCGTGACCATGACCCATCGCTCCGACACCCCGCTTCTGGACCGGATATCGTCGCCGTCGGACTTGAAGGGTCTGAGCGTGTCGGAGCTGGTGCAGGTGGCGGACGAGCTTCGGTCGGAGACGATCTCGGCGGTGTCGGAGACCGGGGGGCATCTCGGGGCGGGTCTCGGGGTGGTGGAGCTGACGGTGGCGCTGCATCACGTGTTCGACACGCCGTCGGACAAGCTGATCTGGGATGTTGGTCATCAGGCGTATCCGCACAAGATCCTGACCGGCCGGCGCGAGCGGATCCGCACGTTGCGGCAGGGCGGCGGTCTGTCGGGCTTCACCAAGCGTTCGGAGAGCGCGTACGACCCGTTCGGGGCGGCGCATTGCTCGACCTCGATCTCGTCGGGTCTGGGGATGGCGACGGCGCGAGATCTCCTGGGCGACGATTTCGACGTTGTGGCGGTGATCGGCGACGGCTCGATGAGCGCCGGGATGGCCTACGAGGCGATGAACAACGCCGGGGCGACGGACAGCCGGATGCTGGTGATCCTGAACGACAACGACATGTCGATCGCGCCGGCGGTGGGGGCGATGAGCGCGTACCTGTCGCAGATCGTGTCGTCGCGGTCGTTCTGCTCGCTGCGGGAGCTTGCGAAGCAGGTGGCGCGGCGGTTCCCGAAGCCGCTGGAGCGGGCGGCGGCGCGGGCGGAGGAGTTCGCGCGCGGCATGCTGACGGGCGGGACGCTGTTCGAGGAGCTCGGGTTCTTCTATGTCGGTCCGGTGGACGGCCACAACCTGGACCACCTGGTGCCGATCCTGAAGAAGCTGAAGGGGCGCAAGCACGGCCCGGTTCTGCTGCACGTGGTGACGGAGAAGGGCCGGGGCCATCCGTTCGCCGAGGGTCACGCGGAGAAGTACCACGCGGTGGCGAAGTTCGACGTGGTGACGGGGACGCAGGCGAAGGCGAAGCCGAACGCGCCGTCCTACACGGGGGTATTCGCGGACAGCCTGATCCAGGCGGCGGAGGCGGACGAGAAGATCGTGGCGGTGACGGCGGCGATGCCGTCGGGGACGGGGCTGAACAAGTTCGCCGAGCGGTTCCCGGAGCGCAGCTTCGACGTGGGGATCGCCGAGCAGCACGCGGTGACGTTCGCGGCGGGGATGGCGTGCGAGGGGTTGAAGCCGTTCTGCGCGATCTACTCGACGTTCCTGCAGCGCGGCTACGACCAGGTGGTGCACGACGTGATGCTGCAGAAGCTTCCCGTGCGGTTCGCGATCGACCGGGCGGGTCTGGTGGGGGCGGACGGGGCGACCCACGCGGGGGCGTATGACCTGGCGTATCTGGGCTGCCTGCCGGAGTTCGTGATCATGGCGCCGTCGGACGAGGCGGAGCTGAAACACATGGTGGCGACGGCGGCGGCGCATGACGCCGGTCCGAGCGCGGTGCGCTATCCGCGGGGCGAGGGTGTGGGCGTGGAGTTGCCGGCGACCGGCAGGCCGCTGGAGATCGGCCGGGGCCGCGTGGTGCGCGAGGGCGGGACGGTGGCGATCCTGTCGCTTGGCGGTCGGCTTCAGGCGGCGCTCGGGGCGGCGGATCAGCTGGCGGCCCGGGGGATCACGACGACGGTGGCGGACGCGCGGTTCGCCAAGCCGATCGACACGGATCTGGTGACGCGGCTGGCGCGGGAGCACGCGGTTCTGATCACGGTGGAGGAGGGGTCGATCGGCGGCTTCTCGGCGCAGGTTCTGCACCACCTGGCGCATGCGGGCCTGCTGGATGGCGGGCTGTCGACGGGCGGGTTGGCGGTGCGTCCGATGGTGCTACCGGACCGGCCGATCGACCATGACAGCCAGACCGCGCAGTACATCGACGCCGGCCTGGACGCCGACGCCATCGCCGCCACCGCGCTGACAGCCCTGATGGCCAGCGGCGAGCGCGTGCCAAACGCCAGCGCCGTCGACCTCGGCGCCGACTGAGCGCGAACAAGAGCATGATCGCCTGAGACGGGGTCGCTTCGCGGCGCGGTCTCAGGCGTGAATCATCCTCTGTTTCAATGAGCCGGGTTCGGAGCGTCAGTCGCCGTCGATGTTAAGCCGCTTCTTCGCCCGTTGCGCGCCAAGCCAAACGAGGACGGCGATCACCGGCACCGACAGCCCCTGGATCAGCGTGACGTTCACCGAGGCGCCGGCATCCTTGGCGGCGTAGAGCAGGTAGCCCACTAGGCTCGCCACGTAATAGGTGATCGCCGCGACCGAGATCCCCTCGACCGTCTGCTGCAGACGCAGCTGCAGCAGCGCCCGGCGGTCCATCGAGGCCAGCAGGTCGCGGTTCTGCGCCTCCAGCTTGATGTCGACGCGGGTGCGCAGCAGGTTGGCGGCGCGGGTCGCGCGCTCGGACAGGGACGACTGGCGCGCCGCCACCGACTCGCAGGTGCGCATCGCCGGGGTGAACCGGCGCTCGACATAGGCGGAGGGCGTCGGATGGTCGCCCAGCGCGCTTTCCGCGATCTCGTCGACCCGGTCCTTGACCAGCGCCCCGTAGGCGCGCGCCGCCGAGAACCGGTAGGCGGTCGACGCGATGCTCTCCTCGATCTCGGCAGACAGCGTGATCAGACGCTCGAGCATCAGCTGCTCGTCGTCGATCTCTCCCTCGGCCTTCATGGCGCCGGTCAGGGCCGCCAACGAGGCATCGATGCGGGCCACCGTCGGCGACACCTCTCGCGCCTTGGGCAGGGCCAGCAGGGCCATGTCGCGGTAGGTCTGGATCTCCACCAGGCGCTGGATCAGGCGGCCGGCCTGGCGCGGCAGCAGGCCGCGGTCGTAGACCAACATCCGGGTGAAGCCGTCCTGGGCGATGCGATGGTCGGTCGCGACCTCCGCCGCACCGCCCAGCACGCCGGCCCGGCACAGGCTGGCGGCCGAGAAGTGCTTGGCCAGCTCCGCCTCGACCGCGGCGCCCTGCGGAACCGCGTGCAGCAGCGCGAGATGCACGGCGGTGACCCGCTCGCCGGGGATGGCGGCGACCCATTCCGGCGGCGCCAGCGAGGAGGCCGGCTCGGCGAACGGCGAATCCACCGGGCCGTGGCGCAGGAAGGTGTAGGTCGTGAATTCGGTGTGCCGCTCCCATTTCAGCCGGAAGGTGCCGAAATCCATGATGTGATGGGTCGCGTCAGCCGCCGGCGGGGTGCCGCCCCGGCGCTGGCACAGGTCCTCGAGATGGGCGGTCTCCGCATCCCGGGTGTCCGGCCCGGTCAGCACCGCCAGATGCGAGACGCGTTCCGGAGCGGTCAGTTCGGCGAACGGGCGGGCATGCAGTTCTGCCGCCAGCGGAAAGCGCTGAGCGTGGTCGATGAGAGCCCGGGTGCGCACTTGGGTCATGAACGGCCAACGCTCCGATTTCGCTGATGGAATTGATACGCCCGGCAATCATATCCGGATCAGGGATGGGGTTTAACGATCATTATTCCGATATTCTTCGGAATACCGTTGCAAGGAGCCGACGCTCAGCCTATATTGCGGTCATGGACCCGTCACAGACAGCCCGCCGTCTGGAAGCCCTCGGCAACGAGACCCGGCTTGAGATCTTTCGCACCTTGGTGCGGGCGGGGCCGAAGGGACTGCCGGTGGGGGAGATCCAGAGCCGCACGGGGACGGCCCGCTCGACCCTGTCGCATCATCTGCACAAGCTGATCGCGGTCGGCCTGGTCCGTCAGGAACGCGACGGCACCACGCTGAACTGCCACGCCGAATACCAGACCATGCAGGCGACCATCGACTACCTGACGCGGGAATGCTGCGCCGAGGCATCCGGCCGGTCCTGCGACGCCGCCTGACCCCTTTTTTTTGTCCAGGAATTTCGATATTCTTGGGAATAGAGACACAAGGAGAGACCCCATGGCCGATATGGCCCTCACCACCAAGCGCCTGGCGGGCAAGGTCGACTGGACCGTTGTCGTCGTGCTCGGCGCCTTCGCCGTCCTCGCGGTCCTGGCCAGCGACCAGGCGGTCGCCAGCGCCGTTTTCGTCGGCGGCGCCCTGATCGACGTGGCGCCGTTCCTCTTCGCCTCCATCGCCATCGCCGCCTACGCCAAGGCGAGCGGGGCGGACAGCCTGATCGCCCGGGCCTTCGAGGGCCGCGAGGTGACGATGATCGTCGCTGCCGCGCTGATGGGGGCGTTGTCGCCGTTCTGCAGCTGCGGCGTGATCCCGCTGATCGCCGCCCTGCTGTCCATGGGCGTGCCGCTGGCGCCGGTGATGGCGTTCTGGCTGGCCTCGCCGCTGATGGACCCGTCGATGTTCTTCCTGACAGCCGGTACGCTCGGCATGGACTTCGCCGTGTTCAAGGTGGTCGCGGCGATCGTGGTCGGCCTGATCGGCGGCTTCGGCACCTTCGCGGTGGTCCGGGCCGGCGGCTTCGAGAACCCGCTGCGCGACGGCGTCGGCAATGGCGGCTGCGGCGCCTCCAGCGTCCGGGCGCCGAAGGAGGTCGTCTGGAAGTTCTGGGGTGAGCGGGGTCGTCGCGAGACGTTCGCCAAGAATGCCCGGGAGACCACCCTGTTCCTCGGCAAGTGGCTGGCCATCGCCTTCTTCCTCGAGAGCGTCATGCTGGCCTATGTGCCGGCGGAGAGCGTCAGCGCCGTGATCGGCGGCGACGGCTGGCTGCCGGTTCTGGGCGCGACGCTGGTCGGCGTGCCGGCCTACCTGAACGGCTATGCCGCGCTGCCGCTGGTCGGCGGTCTGATCGAGCAGGGCATGGCGCCGGGGGCGGGGATGGCCTTCCTGCTGGCCGGCGGGGTCAGCTCGATCCCGGCCATGATCGCGGTCTGGGCCCTGGCGCGCCCGCATGTCTTCGCCGTATACCTGGGCTTCGCCTTTGTCGGGGCCTTCTCCATGGGAGCGCTGTACGGCGTGATCGCTTGACCCCAACCGCCTCCACCGCGGCGACGTTCCCCACCGGGCGCGTCGCCGCGCTTGCTATTGCCGAAACCCTCGTCTGGGCCGGGATGTTCTACAGCTTCCCGGCCCTGACGGCGTATTTCGAGGCCGACCTCGGCTGGGCCAAGACCGAGATCGCCGGCGCCTTTACCGCCGCGCTGGTGTGTTCGGCGCTTGCCGCGCCGCTGATGGGCCGGCTGATCGACCGGGGGCTGGGCCGGACGGTGCTGACCATCAGCGGGGTGATCGGCGGCGTGCTCGTCGGGCTGCTCAGCCTGATCGAGGCGCCCTGGCAGTTCTATCTGCTGTGGATCGGCATCGGCGTGTGCATGGCCGGCTGCCTGTACGAACCGTGCTTCGCCTTCGTGACCCGGATGATGGGCGGCCAGGCGCGCCGGGCGATCACCCGCATCACCCTGGTCGCCGGGTTCGCCGGCTCTGTGTCGTTCCCGCTCGGCGGGTTCGTCGCCGAGCAGGCTGGCTGGCGGGCGGCGGTTCTGGTCTTCGCGGTCATCATCCTGGTGTTGGCCATCCCGCTGTTCCGCTACGGCACCGCGTTGCCACCGCCGGAGAAGGAACCGGCCGACCCGCGCGCGCCGGACGGCCGCTCGGGCCTGCGCCGGGCCATGGGGAAGGCGACGTTCTGGCTGCTGGGCGTCTCCTTCTCGATGATCGGGCTGACCCACGGGATCATCATCACTCACCTTCTGCCGATGCTGGCCGAGCGCGCGGTGCCGGTGGCGACCGCGGTGTTCGCCGCGTCGATGATCGGGCCGATGCAGGTGGCCGGCCGGGTCGCGATGATGACCGTCGAGCGGGTCCTGTCGATGCAGGTGATCTGCGCGATCTCGTTCCTGTTCATGATCGGCGCGATCGGGTCGCTGATGGGCGCCGGCGCCTGGCCGGCCCTGCTCATCCTGTTCGTGATCCTGCAGGGATCGGGCTATGGCGTCACGTCGATCACCCGGCCCGTGGTCACCGCGGAAATTCTCGGACGCGAAGGCTTCGGGGCGATCTCCGGGGCGCTGGCGCTCGGGTTCATGGGGGCATCGGCGGCGGCGCCGACCCTGGCCGCCGCGATCTGGGAGGTCGGCGGCTACGACATGGTGCGATGGACGGTGTTCGCGTGTGTCCTGGTCGGGATGGTGTCGTTCCTCGCCGCGCTGGTGCTCGCCCGGCGGGGCTAGCAGCAAATCTCACCGTGTCATCCCGGCCGTCGCCATTCGGGCTCCACCGGGATGACAACCCGAGCTAATTGGCTCCGCTCGCCGCCAGCAGGGAGGCGTTGCCGCCGGCCGCCGTGGTGTCGATGCAGAGATGACGCTCCAGCACGTAGCGTTCCGGGTCGATCCGGTCGGTGATGGCGGTGAGCAGCGGCCCGTCCCGCCGGGCGAGCGCCCTGGCATAGGGCCGGACCGTCTCGCGGTCGCCGGCATGGGCGACGCCGTCGATCCCCGCCACACTCTCCAGCGCGGCCGGGTCGACAATGCCGTCGGCGACCGCCAGCGCCGGGGCGAGGGAGGTCAGGTCCTCCAGGGCGGCCGCCGCACCCGGCGCCACGACGACGGCGCGGTTGCCGGTCGCCAGCGCCTGGATTGCCTGGTCGCGCGCCGCCTCCGTGCTCGGGCCGAGGCACAGGATCAGGCCGCGCGGATGCACGCTGAACCGGTTGCTCTCGCCGGTCGGGCCGGGCAGTTCGAGGACCTGGTCGGCGACATGGGCGGCGGCGGCGAGTGCCGGGGAAGCGGATGTCAGGACCCGGCCGACGGCGCGCAGCGACGTCGCGCCCGCCGCCGTGCGGATCAGGGCGGTCAGGGCCGCGGCACCCACCGTCGCCGCCGTCGCTGCCATGGGCTCCGGCGTCTCTTCGGCGGTGCGGAAGCGGGAGAGGTAGTGCGGGCCGCCCGCCTTCGGCCCGGTGCCGGACAGGCCCTCGCCACCGAACGGCTGCGAGCCGACGATGGCGCCGATCTGGTTGCGGTTGACGTAAAGGTTGCCGACCATGGCGCGATCGACCACCTGCTGCACCCGGGCATCGACCCGGGTGTGCAGGCCGAAGGTCAGACCGTAGCCCTTGGCGTTCACCCGATCGACGACCGCGTCAAGCTCCTCGGGGCCGTAGGTCGCCACGTGCAGGACCGGACCGAAGATCTCGCGCTCCAACGCCTCGATCCCGTCCACGGCAAGGACCGTCGGCGGCACGAAGGTTCCCGCCGCCGGTGCCTTCAGGCGCTTCAGCAGCTTGCCGGCCCGTTCCATCGCCGTGCAGTGGGCCTCGATGCCGTCGCGGGCCTCGGCATCGATCACGGGGCCGACATCGGTGGCGAGCAGGCGCGGGTCGCCGACGCGCAGTTCGTCCATCGCGCCGAACAGCATCTCCAGCAGCCGGTCCTTCACCTCGCGCTGGACGTAGAGGCAGCGCAGGGCGGAGCAGCGCTGCCCGGCGCTCTGGAAGGCGGAGGCGAGGATGTCGCGCACCGCCTGCTCCGGCAGGGCGGTGCTGTCGACGATCATGGCGTTCAGCCCGCCGGTCTCGGCGATCAGCGGCGCCTCGGCGGCGCCGGTCTCGGCCATGGCGGTCTGGATGCGCTTGGCGGTCTCGGTCGAGCCGGTGAAACACACGCCGTCGATCCGGGGATCGCCGACCAGGGCGGCGCCGACGACAGCGCCATCACCCGGCAGCAGCTGGATCACGTCGTCCGGCAGCCCGGCCGCATGCATCAGGGCGACGGCGCGGGCGGCGATCAGCGGCGTCTGCTCGGCCGGCTTGGCGAGCACGGTATTGCCGGCGGCGAGGGCGGCGGCGATCTGGCCGGTGAAGATGGCGAGCGGGAAGTTCCACGGCGAGACGCAGACGAAGACGCCGCGTCCTTTCTCGGCATCGCCGAAGCGGCGGGTCTCGGCCGCGTAGTAGCGGCAGAAGTCGACGGCCTCGCGCACTTCGCCGATGGCGTCGAGGAGGGTCTTGCCGGCCTCGCGCGCCAGGATGACGAAGAGTTCCGGCGCGTTGGCCTCGTACAGGTCGGCCACCCGCTCGATCAGGCCGGCGCGCTCGGCGGCCGGGCGCGCGCTCCAGGCAGCGTAGGCCGCCTTGGCCCGGTCGATGGCAGCGTCGGTCTCCTGCGGCGTCGCCGCGGCGACCTGGCCGACCACGTCGCCCGGATCCGCCGGGTTCACCACGTCGGAACCGGAGCGGTCGTCGCCATGGGTCGGCCCGGCCCGCCAGGTGGCCGTCGCGAACGGCGCGCGGGCGGCGTCCAGGGCGGCGATGTCGACCGGGTCCGTGTGATCCCAGCCCTTGGCGTTCTGGCGCTCGGCGCCGTAGAGGTTGGCCGGCGTCGGGATCCGCGGATTGGCCCCACCGGCCCGCGGGAAAGGATCGGCGGCGACCGTCGCGGCTGGCACGCTGGCGTCGACGATCTGGTTCACGAAAGACGAGTTGGCGCCGTTCTCCAGCAGCCGCCGGACCAGATAGGCGAGCAGGTCCTGATGCTTGCCGACCGGCGCGTAGATCCGGCAGCGCGTACCGTATTCCTGCTTCACCGTGTCGTGCAGCGATTCGCCCATGCCGTGCAGGCGCTGGAACTCGAACCCGTCCCGGTCGTTGCCGGCCATGTGCAGGATGGCGGCGGCGGTATGGGCGTTGTGGGTAGCGAACTGCGGGTAGATCCGGTCGGTCATGCCGAGCAGCAGTCGGGCGCAGGCGATGTAGGAGACGTCTGTGTTGGCCTTCTGGGTGAACACCGGATAACCGGCAAGGCCGAGGGTCTGGGCCCGCTTCACCTCGGTGTCCCAATAGGCGCCCTTGACCAGCCTCACCATGATCCGGCGGTCCAGCCTCTCGGCCAGGTCGTGCAGCCACTGCAGGACGAAATGGGCGCGCGGCCCGAACGCCTGGACCACCACGCCGAACCCATCCCAGCCGGCCAGCGCCTCGTCGCTCAACACGGCCTCGATGACGTCGAGCGAGAGGTCGAGGCGGTCGGCCTCCTCGGCGTCGATGTTGAACCCCATGTTGGCGCTCTTCGCCAGCAGGGCCAGCGACCGGGCGCGGGCCGTCAGTTCGCCCATCACCCTCTTCCTCTGCGGGAACTCGTAGCGGGCGTGCAGCGCCGACAGCTTGACCGAGATGCCGGGGTTCTCGCGGATATCGTTCGACGTGCAGGCCGGCGCGATGGCGGTGATGGCGTCGGAATAGGCGAGGTGATAGCGCCGGGCATCGGCCTCGGTGCGCGCCGCCTCGCCGAGCATGTCGAAGGAGTAGGTGTAGCCCTTCGCCTCCATGCCGGCGCCGCGCTTCATCGCCTCCTCGATCGACCGGCCGAGCACGAACTGGCGGCCGAGCTCGATCATCGCCTGGCCGGTGGCGGTGCGCACCACCGGCTCGCCCAGGCGCCGCACCGCGCCGCGCAGCGCCGTCACCAGTCCCTGCTGCTCCCCAGGGCGCAGAACGCCGCCGGTCAGCATCAGCGCCCAGGTCGAGGCGTTGACCAGGGACGAGGAGGAATGGCCGAGATGCTGACCCCACTCGCCGGGCACGATCTTGTCTTCGATCAGCGCGTCTATGGTCGGCGTGTCCGGCACCCGCAGCAGCGCCTCGGCGAGGCACATGAGCGCGATCCCCTCCTTGGTGGACAGGCCGTATTCGGCGAGGAAGCTCTCCATCACCGTCGGCTCGGTCGAGCCCCGCACGCTTTCCACCAGCCGGGCGGCGTCCTCGGAGATCGCGGCCCGGTCCTCGGCCGTCAGCTCGGCGGCGGCCTTCAGCTCGGCGATCCGCTCGGCCTCACCGGCCAGGGTCGCGGCCCGGATGGCGGCGCGAAGATCCCGATTGGCCTTATCGGTGTCGGAATGGCTATGCTCGGCCGTCGATGCGGTCATGGCCGTCTCCAGGTGTCGGGTCGCGGAAAACCTACACCCTTCGCCCGGCAGCCGTCATCGTTTGTGAGCGCCTTTGCAGGAACCTCCCGGAGCCACGATTTCCGTGACCGATATCGGCTTCTACCACCTGACCGCGACGGCCCTGGACCGGGCGCTGCCGAAGCTTCTGGAGAGGACACTGGAGGCCGGCGAGCGGGCGGTGGTGCGGTTCGCCTCGGTCGAGCGGGTGCAGGCGATCAACGGGCTGCTCTGGACCTACGAGGAGCGCTCCTGGCTGCCGCATGGGACGGCCAAGGAGGGCGAGGCGGAGTTGCAGCCGATCTGGTTGACCGATGGCGAGGAAAATCCGAACGGCGCCACCTTCCTGTTCCTGGCCGACGGGGTCGAGGCGGCCGACCTGGACGGCTTCAAACGGGTATTCGACCTGTTCGACGGCCGCGACGACCAGGCGGTGGCGGCGGCCCGGGTGCGCTGGAAGACGGCCAAGGACGCCGGGCACGCGCTCACCTACTGGCGGCAGAAGGACAATGGCGGCTGGGAGAAGGCTGGGTAGGGACGCTTGCCGCACCGCACCCGCGTCGCTATAAGGCCCGCGCCATCACCGGATATCCGGGCGCGACCCGCCCGACCGAGACCCCGCAATCACGCCAACGGAAGAGAGAGCCATGGCCCTCGAGCGTACCTTCTCCATCATCAAGCCGGACGCCACCGAGCGGAACCTGACCGGCGCCGTCAACGCCAAGATCGAAGAGGCGGGCCTGCGCATCGTCGCTCAGAAGCGGATCCAGATGACCCGCGGCCAGGCCGAGACCTTCTACGCCGTCCACAAGGAGCGGCCGTTCTTCGGCGAGCTGGTCGACTTCATGATCTCCGCCCCGGTCGTCGTCCAGGTGCTGGAGGGCGAGAACGCCATCGCCAAGTACCGCGACGTGATGGGCGCCACCAACCCGGAGCAGGCGGCCGAGGGCACGATCCGCAAGGCCTTCGCCAAGTCGATCGGCGAGAACTCGGTCCACGGCTCCGACGCCGCCGAGACCGCCGCGGTCGAGATCGCCCAGTTCTTCAGCGGCAACGAGATCGTCGGCTGAGCCGATCCGCCGCTGGAAAAGACGAAGGGCCGGTCCTGGTGGACCGGCCCTTTTTCGTTTCCGCGCGCCGAGGCGTCAGACAAGGAAGATCGCCATGAGCGCGACGATGACCACGATGATGATGCCCGACCACAGCATGAAGCCGGTGAAGCCGTCCCAGAACGCCTTGCGCTCCCGGGTCATGTCCGCGAATTGATCGTTGCCGGCCATGCGTAGATTGCCCTCCCAGGCGCAGATGTGTGTCTCACCCCGGTTTATACGGGAAGCGCGGCGGCGCGAAAAGAGCCTTGGCCGCCGGGGGCGGGGTGCAGTCGGTTATCCGGGACCCACGCGCCGCACCCGCCGGCCGTCGATCCGGATGCCGCCGGCGAGCGCGGCCAGCGCCTTCGGATAGATCCGGTGCTCCTGCTCCAGGATGCGGGCCGAGAGGGAGGCCACGTCATCGTCGTCGCGGACCTCGACGGCGGCCTGCTCCAGGATCGGGCCATCGTCCAGGTCCGGTGTCACCAGGTGAACGGTGCAGCCGGCGATCTTAACGCCGGCCTCCAGCGCCTGGCGCTGCACGTGCAGGCCCTTGAAGGACGGCAGCAGGGACGGGTGGATGTTCAGCATCCGGTCGCGCCATCCCTCGACGAAGCCCGACGTGAAGACCCGCATGAAACCGGCGAGACAGACGATCTCGCATTCCGCCGCCCGCAGGGCCGCGTCGACCTCCGCCTCGAAGCTCTCGCGGTCGGGATACTCGGTGTGATCGATCAGCGCGGTGGCGATTCCGGCCCTGGTCGCGCGCTCGAGGCCGAAGGCGCCGGGCCGGTTGCACACCACCAGCACGATCTCCGCCGGATAGGCGGGATCGGCGGCGGCGTCGATCAGCGCCTGCAGGTTGCTGCCGCCGCCGGAGATCAGCACGCCGACACGCCTGCGGGCCATCACGCCATCCAGGTCTGGTCGAGGCCGTCGAACACGACGGCGTCGCCGGTACGCGGCTCGATGCGGCCGACCCGCGACGGTGTCTCGCCGCTCGCGCTCAGGGCGGCCTCCACCGCGTCGGCGGCGTCCGCGCGCACGACCACCAGCATGCCGAGGCCGCAGTTGAAGGTGCGCAGCATCTCGCGCCCCTCGATCCCGCCGGCCCTGGCCAACCACGGGAAGACCGCCGGCGGCGTCCAGGCCCGCAGGTCCAGGCGCATCGCCAGGTCGTCGCCGTAGACCCGGGGCGGGTTCTCGATCAGCCCGCCGCCGGTGACATGGACGAAGCCGCTGACCCCGTCGGTCTTCAACGCGGCGAGACAGGCCGTCACATAGATCCGGGTCGGCGCCAACAGCGCCTCCGCCACGGTCTTGTCCGCGTCGAACGGCGCCGGCGCGCCCCAGGCAAGACCGGCCCGCGCAACCACCCGGCGCACCAGGGAATAGCCGTTGGAATGCACGCCCGACGCGCCCAGGCCGAGCACGACATCGCCGGCGCGTACCCGGTCGCGCTCCAGCACCCGGTCGCGCTCCACCGCGCCGACGGCGAAGCCGGCCAGGTCGTAGTCGCCGTCGCCGTACATGCCCGGCATCTCAGCGGTCTCGCCGCCGATCAGGCCGCACCCGGCCTGACGGCAGCCCTCGGCGATGCCGGCGACCACGTCTCGGGCGACCGCCACCTCCAGTTTCCCCGTGGCGTAGTAGTCGAGGAACATCAGCGGCTCGGCGCCCTGGACCACCAGGTCGTTGACGCACATGGCGACCAGGTCGATGCCGACGGTGTCGTGCCGGCCGGCCTCGATCGCGACCCGCAGCTTGGTGCCCACGCCGTCGGTGGCGGCGACCAGGATCGGGTCGGAGAAGCCGGCGGCGCGCAGGTCGAACAGCCCGCCGAAGCCGCCGAGATCGGCGTTGGCGCCGGGGCGCCGCGTCGAGGCGGCCAGTGGCTTGATCGCCTCGACCAGGGCGTCCCCCGCGTCGATGTCGACCCCGGCATCGCGGTAGGTGAGGGGCGCGTTCGGCGTATCGCCGGTTTGGCCGTCGCCGGTTTGGCCGTCGCCGGTTTGCTTGTCGCCGGTATTCTTGTCGCTGGGGGCGGTTATGGTGTCCTCCACCACGCTGGGCTATAAGGCGGGCATCGGTGGGCGTCACCGTTTCGCCGCGTTCGCGGTTTATGCCGTGGCGCTCGTGGTCCCCGCAAGCGGCAAGTGGGTAGCAACCGTGCTCCATCGCTCCAGCGTTCTCGCCATGCTCGTCCTGCTCGTGGTGTTGGTGGTTCCGGCCCGAGCCGACGCCCAGGACATCTACACGGTGCGCGGCGTGCCGGTGGACGCCACCGCCGACAGTCCCGTGGCTGCCCGCGAGCAGGCGGTGCGCGAGGGTCGGCGCCTGGCGTTCGAGCGCCTGATCGCGCGCCTCGTGCCCAGTACCGCCGCCGCCTCGGTGCCGCCGCGCACCGACGCGGAACTCGGCGACATGGTGCTCGGCTTCGAGGTGGCGAACGAGCGGAGCTCGGCGGTGCGCTACGTCGCTTCGATGACCTACGCCTTCGATCCCGGCCGGGTGCGCGGCCTGCTGACGGCGCTTGGCGTGCCGTTCGCCGAGACCAGGAGCCTGCCGGTCCTGGTGATTTCGATCCTGGACAGCGGTGGCGGCCCGGTTCTGTGGGAGGAGCCGAACCCGTTTCGGACGGCCTGGACCAACACCGTGATCCAGACCGGACTGGTACCGTTCATCGTCCCGTATGGCGACATCGCCGACATCCGCGACCTGACGACGGCGCAGGCGCTGGAGGGCGATGCGGGGCCGCTCGGGCGGATCGCCGAGCGCTATGGCGCGCGCGACGTGGTGGTGGTTCGCGCGACGCCACGGGCGGCCGGCGCCGTCGAGGTGTCGGCTCAGCGCATCGGCCCGACCGGCTTCGACACCACGCTGATCGAGACCGTCTCGCCGCCGGCCGATGTCGAGGGTCCGGTGGACGATCAGGCGCGGTACCTGGCGGCGATCGACCGCACGGTGACCATGGTCGAGGATGCCTGGAAGACCGACAACCTGATCCGTGGCGGGCTCGAGTCCCGGGTCACCGTCACGGTGCCGATCGACAGCATGCGACGGTGGCTGGCGGTCCGCGAGGCGCTGGAGAACACCGTCATCGTCTCGCGTTTCGACGTGGTGCAACTGACCCGGGTCGAGGCGCTGGTCGATCTCTGGGTCAACGGCGATGCCGAGCAACTGCGCGTCGCACTGGAGCAGCGCAACCTGCGCCTGCTGCCCGGCGCCGGCGACTACGTCCTGATCCAACGCGGCCAGCAGATGCCGGCGCCGGCCGTGCCGGCCACCCCGATTCCGGGCCAGGCACCGGCGCCCGGCACGGTTCCGGACGCCGGTGGGCCGCTTCTGCCCGCCCCGTCGGGTGGCCCGGTGGGTGGCCAGCGGCCGTGACCCAGCGCGAACGGCAAACCTTCTGGCTGCTCTTTCTCGCCGCCTCCGTGCTGGCGGTATACGTCCTGCGCGACGTTCTCCTGCCCTTCGTAGCCGGCATGGCGGTGGCCTATCTGCTGGACCCGGTCGTCGACCGGCTGGAGCGGGTCAAGGTCGGCCGGGCGCTCGCCACCTTGATCGTGCTGCTCGCCTTCTTCGTGCTTTCCATCGGCACGATGCTGCTGATGCTGCCCCTGCTGCAGTCCCAGATCGAGCAGTTCGCCGAGGTGGCGCCGAAATACGTCGATGCGATCCGGGTGCGCCTGGAGCCGCTCGTGCGCGACTTCGCGGCGGGGTTCGACCAGGAGGCGGCGCTCAGCAAGCTGCCGGGTCTGGCCGGGGACGCGCTCGCCTGGGTCGGCAATCTGGTCGGGCGCCTCCTCAGCGGCGGCGCCTGGCTGGTCAACCTGATCTCGATCCTGGTGATCACGCCGATCGTCTCGTTCTACCTGCTGCGCGACTGGGATCGAATGGTGTCGACGATCGACAGTTGGCTGCCTCGCGCCCAGGCCGAGACCATCCGCGGGCGGATGCGCGATATCGACCGCACGCTTGCCGCGTTCGTGCGCGGCCAGGGCACGGTCTGCCTCGTACTCGGCGTGTTCTACGCCGCCGGCCTGACGGTCGCCGGCCTCGATTTCGGCCTTGTGATCGGCCTGTTCGCCGGCCTGATCTCCTTCGTGCCCTTCGTCGGCACGATCGTCGGCGCGATCCTCAGCATCGGACTGGCGGTCGCCCAGTTCTCCAGCTGGGAGCCGATTGCGATCATCGCCGCGATTTTCATCATGGGGCAGGTGGTCGAGGGTAACTTCCTCACCCCCAACCTGGTCGGCGATGCCGTCGGCCTGCATCCGGTCTGGGTGATCTTCGCGCTGCTGGCCGGCGGCGCGCTGTTCGGGTTCCTCGGCGTGCTGCTCGCGGTGCCGGTGGCGGCCGTCATCGGGGTCTTGACGCGCTTCGGCCTGGACCACTATTTGGCCAGCCCGCTTCACCTGCATGGCATTCCGCCGCCGGACGATGCCCCCGAGCGTGCCGAGTTCGATGATCATCAACGCTGACCCGGCGCCGCGACGCCAGCTTGCGCTCGACCTCGGCCATCGGCCGGCCCTCGGACGGGCGGACTTCCTGGTGGGCGCCTCGAACGCCGAGGCGGCGACGTGGATAGACCGATGGCCGGACTGGCCCGAGCCGGCGCGCGGGTTGGCCATCGTCGGACCCGCGGGCGCCGGGAAGAGCCATCTCGCCGCTGTCTGGCGCGCCGCCAGCGGCGCCGCGCTCGTCGCCGCCTGCGACCTGACGATCGCCGGCGTGCCGGAGGCGCTGGGCGAGGCGGCTTGTGCCGTCGTCGAACGGGTGGATGGCGCGTTCGACGAGGAAGCCCTGCTGCACCTCTACAACACGGTGGTTGAGCGGGGGGGCGCCCTGGTTATCCTGTCGCGCACACCCCCGGTCAGGCTGGACATCGCGCTCCCGGATCTGGCCTCCCGCCTGGCAACGCTGCCCGTCGCCACCATCGGCCTGCCGGACGAGGTGCTTCTGGCCGGCGTTCTGGCAAAGCACTTCGCCGACCGGCAGGTTCTGGTGCGCGACGACGTGATCGCGTATCTGGTCAGCCGGATGGAAAGGTCGTTCGACGCGGCCGAGCGTCTGGCCGATCGCATGGACCGCGCCGCCTTGGAGGGGGACGGAAAGATCACGATGCGTGTCGCCCGCCTGGCAATGGCCGAGGACGGGGCCGACGCGACACCCTAGAGAGACGAGCGTACAGGAGAGGAAAGAGCTATGGATCTCGGAATCAAGGGCCGCAAGGCCATCGTCTGCGCCGCCAGCAAGGGCCTGGGCAAGGCCTGCGCCATGAAGCTGGCCGAGGACGGCGTCGATCTGGTGATCAACTCCCGCACCGAGGAGACCCTGCGCGAGGCCGCCGAGGAGATTCGCCGCCAGACCGGGGCCACCGTCATCCCCGTCGCCTGCGACATCACCACGCCCGAGGGCCGGGCGCAGGTGCTCGAGGCCGCCGGTGACGTGGATATCCTGGTGAACAACGCGGGCGGCCCGCCGCCGGGCAACTTCCGCGACTGGAGCGTTGAGGACTGGCAGAAGGCGGTGAACGCCAACATGCTGACCCCGATCGAGCTGATCAAGGCGACCGTCGACGGCATGATCGAGCGCAAGTTCGGCCGGATCGTGAACATCACCTCGGCCGCGGTGCGCAACCCGATCTCCTATCTTGGCCTGTCGAACGGCGCCCGTGCCGGCCTGACCGGCTTCGTCGCCGGGATCTCGCGCGAGACGGTGCGCCACAACGTGACGATCAACGGCCTGCTGCCGGGCCCGTTCGCCACCGACCGCCTGCACGGCAACCTGCGCATGCAGGCCGAGAAGGCCGGGCGGAGCTTCGATGACTATGCCGCCGAGCAGGCCTCCAAGAACCCGGCCGGCAGGTTCGGCGAGCCCGACGAGTTCGGCGCCACCTGCGCCTTCCTGTGCAGCGTCCACGCCGGGTTCATCACCGGTCAGAACATCATGCTCGATGGCGGCGCGTTCCCTGGTACCCTCTAGATCGTCCGGGAACCCGTCCGGTGTCACGCCCGTGTCACACGCGGCGCGTACACCGGACGGCGATCCGCCCGGTCGGGCGGTGGGGTGAGCGAGGAGAGCGGACGTGAGCGAGCAGGCGACCAACACCGACAAGACCCGCAAGCCAGCGACCAAGCGCGGCGCGTCATCGGCGAAGTCCCCGGGGAAGTCCTCGGCCGCCAAGTCCGACGCGGCGAAGCCGCCCGCGATCACCCTGGAGAGCGCCGATCGCCTCATCAACCGGGAGCTTTCTTGGCTCTCGTTCAACACCCGGGTGATGGAGGAGTCGCTCAACCCCCGCAATCCGCTTCTGGAGCGGCTGCGGTTCGTGGCGATTTCCGCCTCCAACCTGGATGAGTTCTACATGGTGCGTGTCGCCGGCCTGAAAGGCATGGTGAACGCCGCCGTGACCTCGACCAGCGACGACGGGCTCAGCCCGGCGCAGCAGCTTGCCGAGATCACACGCGAGGTCGCCACCCTGATGAGCGACCAGCAGACCTGCCTGAAGCGGCTGCGCGAGGAACTGAAGGCGGTCGAATTTCACCTGGTCGACGCGGCGGAACTGAGCGCCGACGACCGGCTGTTCCTGCGCGAGCATTTCAGCGAGCAGGTCTTTCCGGTCCTCACGCCGCTGGCCATCGACCCGGCGCACCCGTTCCCCTTCATCCCCAACAAGGGCCTGTGCCTGGCGCTGACCCTGCGCGGGACCGGCGGCGCGACCGACATGCAGGGGCTGATCCCGCTGCCGGCCCAGGTCGGCCGCTTCGTGCGCCTGCCGGGCGACACCATCCGCTTCATCGCGATCGAGCAGGCGATCCTGCTGAACGTCGATCGGCTGTTCCCGAAATACGAGGTCACCGGCCAGGGCGTTTTCCGGGTGATCCGCGATAGCGAGATGGAGATCGACGAGGAGGCCGAGGATCTGGTGCTGTCGTTCGAGACGGCGCTGAAAGCCCGGCGCCGGGGCAACGTCATCCGGCTCGCCGTCGATCTGTCGATGCCGGAGGAACTGAAGGCGATGGTGATCGGCGAGCTCAACGTCGCCGAGGAGGACGTGTTCGCGCTGGAGGAGATGGTCGGTCTCGCCGATCTCTCGCAGCTCATCACCTCCGAGCGCCCCGATCTCCTGTGGTCTCCGTTCAACGCCCGTTTCCCCGAGCGTATCCGTGATTTCGCCGGCGACTGTTTCGCCGCCATCCGGGCCAAGGACATCGTCGTCCACCACCCCTATGAGAGCTTCGACGTCGTCGTCCAGTTCCTGCGCCAGGCGGCGAACGACCCCTCGGTCATCGCCATCAAGCAGACTCTGTACCGCACCTCCAAGGACAGCCCGATCGTCAAGGCGCTCATAGAGGCGGCGGAGTCAGGCAAGTCGGTGACCGCCATGGTGGAGATCAAGGCGCGGTTCGACGAGGAGGCGAACATCCGCCTGTCGCGCGACCTGGAGCGTGCCGGGGTGCAAGTGGTCTACGGCTTCGTCAACCTGAAGACCCACGCCAAGATCTCGCTGGTGGTCAGGCGCGAGGGCAACGGCCTGCGCAACTACGTGCATCTCGGGACCGGCAACTACCACCCGATCACCGCGAAGATCTACACCGACCTGTCGTTCTTCACCTGCGATCCGGCGCTCTGCCGGGACGCGGCGCGGATGTTCAACTTCATGACCGGTTACGCCCAGCCCGAGGAGATGGAGAAGCTGGCGATCTCGCCGCTGACCCTGCACAAGACCGTCATCAAGGGTATCCGCCAGGAGATTGAGCACGCCACGGCCGGCCGCCCGGCGGCGGTCTGGGCCAAGATGAACAGCCTGGTCGATCCGATCCTGATCGACGAGCTGTACAAGGCGAGCCAGGCCGGGGTGCAGGTCGACCTGGTGATCCGTGGCATCTGCTGCCTGCGCCCGGGGGTCGAGGGGCTGTCGGAGAACATCCGCGTGCGCTCGATCGTCGGCCGGTTCCTGGAGCATTCGCGCATCGTCGTCTTCGGCAACGGCGCGAAGCTGCCGTCGGACGGGGCCAAGGTCTACATCTCGTCGGCCGACTGGATGCCGCGCAACCTGTACCGCCGGGTCGAACACCTGGTGCCGATCGAGAACCCGACGGTTCATCGCCAGATCCTGGATCAGATCATGGTCGCCAACCTGAAGGACCGCACGAACAGCTGGATCCTCAAGCCGGATGGCCGCTTCGAGCGGGTGTCCGCCGGCGCCGACGACTTCTCGGCGCATACCTACTTCATGACCAATCCGAGCCTGTCCGGGCGGGGCAGCGCGCTGCGGCGCGGTGGCCGTCCGAAGACGATTGGTGAATCGCTGTCCTGACCCTGTGTGAGCGAAGCCCTGTCCACCGTCACCGCTGAACCCGCGCTGTCCCGTTCCCGCAAGGGCAATCGTGTCGGCGTCCTCGATATCGGTTCCAACTCCATCCGGCTCGTGGTCTACGATCACGAGGGGTTGTCGCCGGTCCCCGTCTTCAATGAGAAGGCGCTGTGCGGCCTCGGGCGCGGTCTCGACGAGACCGGCACGCTTTCGGAGGAGTCGGTCGCCTCGGCCCTCACCAACCTGATGCGGTTCGCCGAGATCGCCGGGGCGATGCGGGTCGCGCACATGGACGTGCTGGCCACCTCGGCGGTCCGCGATGCCGCCAACGGGCCCGACTTCGTGGCCGAGATCGAACGTCGGACCGGCCACACCGTCCGGGTGATCGGCGGTGACGAGGAGGCCCGCCTGTCGGCGCTCGGCGTGATCAGCGGGTTCCCGGACGCCGACGGTGTCGTTGGCGATCTCGGTGGCGGCAGCCTGGAACTGATCGACGTCGCCGATCGCCGGCTCGGCGCCTACACGACGATGCCGGTGGGGCCGCTGCGCCTCGGTGATATCGAGCAGGGCAAGCGCCGCAAGATGGCCTCGCAGGTGGACGGGCATCTCGACACCGCCGACTGGCTCGGCGATCTGCAGGGGCGCACCCTGTACGGCGTCGGCGGCGCGTGGCGGAGCCTCGCCAAGGCGCACATGGCCGCCACGTCCTATCCGATGGAGGTCATCCACGGCTACACGATCGACCGCGCGATCTTGAGCACGTTCCTGTCGCGACTGGCGCGGACCTCGAAGAAGGCGATCCGGACGATCCCCGGCGTGTCTCGGCGGCGGGCGGACACGCTGCCGACCGCGGCCCTGGTTCTGCAGCGCGTGCTCGCCCGCGGCAAGCCGGACCGGGTGGTGTTCTCCGCCTTCGGGCTGCGTGAGGGCTGCGTCTACGACCGCCTGACCGAGGAGGAGAGGGCGAAGGATCCGCTGCTCGTCGCCGCCGTCTCGATCGCGCGCGAGACCAACCGGTTCGCGCCACCAGCCGAGACCGTCTTCAGCTGGCTGAAGCCGCTGTTCGCCGGGCTGAGCCCGCGCGACGAACGTCTGGTGCGCGCGCTCTGCATCCTCAGCGACATGGCCTGGGCCGAACACCCGAGCTATCGCGGGGAACACGCGTTCCTGCGGATCTCGCGCCTCCCGGTCGCCGGGCTCGATCACGCCGACCGGGTCTTTCTCGGTCTGGGGATGCTGGCGCGCTACAGCGGCCATGTCGGGCTCGAGGCGGCGCGGACCGTCGAACCGCTTCTCGACCCCGAACGCCGGACGCTGGCGGTTCAGGTCGGCCTCGCCCTGCGGCTCGGGCTGACGCTGTCGGGTGGGGCGACCGCGCTGTTGCGCCGGACCCGCATCGAGGCCCGCGACGACGGGTTCGCCTTGATGATCGCCCCGGACGCGGTCGTGCTGGTCGGCGAGGTGGTCGAACGGCGGGTGCAGACCCTGGCGGACGCGCTGAAGCGTCCGGTCACCCTGAACGTGCGGGCGGCGCGCAACGGCGGCCGGAAGTAGCGCCTATCGCGGCACGTCGATCAGCGTCAGGCGGTCCTCGTCGGGATCGAAGGCGAAGGCGAGGCGGCCGTGTTTCACCGCCAGCGCGGAATCGCCGAAGACCTCGCGGCGCCAGCCCTTGAGGGCCGAGACATCGGCGTCGTCGGCGGCGGCGATGGCATCGAGGTCGTCGGCGCTGGCCACCAGCTTCGGGGCAACGTCGTGAGCGTCGCACTGCACCTTGAGCAGCACGCGCAGGAGCTCGGCCACCGGCTGGCGGCCCTGCGGCTTCTCCCGCTGGTCCTGAACCTTCGGCCAGGTCTCTCGGGGAGACTCAAGCGCACGCTTTACCGCATCGAGGATTGCCCGGCCGGTCTTGCCGCTGGCCGAATCCCGGTTGAACGACCGCGAGCGCGACAGCTCATCTGACGTGGTCGGCGCCTGGGCGGCGATATCGACCAGGGCGTCGTCGCGCAGGACCCGGTTGCGCGGGGTATCGCGGGTCTGGGCTTCGATCTCGCGCCATGCCGCCAGCTCCCGCAGGACCGCCAGGAACTTCGGCTTGGTGCTGCGGGTCTTCAGGCGGCGCCACGCATCCTCCGGCGCGGTGCGGTACGTGGTGATGTCCGTCAGCACGGCCATCTCCTCATCCAGCCATGCCGAGCGGCCGGTCTTGCCCAACCGCTTCGCCAGCCGCTCATAGGCCGGGCGGAGATGGATCACGTCGGCCAGCGCGTAGTCGATCTGCTGGTCGGTGAGGGGGCGATGGCTCCAGTCGGTGAACCGCGAGGTCTTGTCGAGACTGACCCCGGTCAGCGCGCGCACCAGCCGGTCGTAGCTGACGGCATCGCCAAAGCCACACACCATCGCCGCGATCTGGGTGTCGAAGATCGGCGCCGGAACCGAGTTCGTGGCGTGAACGAAGATCTCCACATCCTGCCGCGCGGCGTGGAAGACCTTGAGCACGGATGGGCTCGCCAGCAGTTCGTAGAGCGGCGTCAGATCGAGATCTGGCGCGAGGGTGTCGACCGCCACCACGTCCTCCCGGCCGGCCAACTGAACCAGACAGAGTCGCGAGTAATAGGTCTTGTCGCGCAGGAATTCGGTATCGATCGCGACATAGGGCTCGGCCGCGATTCGCTGGCAAACGGCGGCGAGAGTGTCCGTATCTGTGACGAGCGTCATGGCGGCTGGTAATACACGAGCCGTCGGTCGGCGCAAGTCCGGGCGCGCTAAGTCGTTGAAACCCGATTCGTTTTCACGGCGGGGCCCTGTCAAGCGAAACGCCAACGAAAAACGATTAATTTTATGTAAACTGCTACTGTTGCGCCTGTCTCATAATTCAGTGAAGATTCTCACAATAAGCAATTGATGGGACGGGGGATTCACTATGAAGCGGATCATCGCCATTGCCGCAGTGCCGCTGCTCCTCGGTGGTTGCTTTCCACTGCCGGTGACCATCGCATCCACGGCCATCTCCGGCATCAGCTACCTGACCACCGGAAAGTCTTCCACGGACCACGTGATTTCCGCTGCGGTCGAGCAGGATTGCGCCCTGACCCGCCCGATCGTCGGCGAGGCGGTGTGCAAGGAGCTCGATCCGAACGACCCCGATGCGCGCCAGCGCGTGATCGTCGCCGCGCATCCGGGCGACCGTGACGATGGTGACTTCCCCTCGATGCATGATTCGAAGCTCCACAAGGGCGCGATGAAGCTCGACGAGTTGCCGCGCGGCCCGGCCCAGGTTGCGGTCGCGTTCCCCTTCGTTCGCCCGCCGCATGAGCCGATCGTCACGCCGGGCATCATCACCCGCGACGAGAGCGTGGCGCCGGTTCCCACCGCCCGGCCGGTCACGGCCTCCGCGCCGGCGCGCGCCTGGACGCCACCGGAGCCCGTCGCCCGGCTCGCGGTCGCGCCGAAGACGCCGTCCCGCCCCGCGCCGGACGTAGAGATGTCGCGCTACGTGGTGATCGGATCGGTGCGGGACGCCGATCGGGCGGAAGACCTCCGGTCACGCTTTGACGCGCTGGATGCGGAGATCCGCACCACCCGGATCGACGGACAGGTCTGGAACCGCGTGGTAGTCGGTCCCTTCGCGCCGGAGCAGGCTCGCACGGTGCGGGCGGAGATGGGCACCGTTCACGGCAAGACTCCGTGGATCGTCCGGCTCGCGCCGAAGGCCGAGTTCATCGCGATGCGCTGAGCGAGAGGCGCTATCCACCTCACTCGGATACCGGTCAGCCCCGACGTTCGGCCTTGCGGGCGTACATGACCTCGTCGGCCCGTCGCATGACCGCCGCCGGGCGGTCGTCCGGGCGGTAGCTCACGGCGCCGACACTGGCGGATACCGGCAGCATCAGGTCGCCCCAGGTCAGCCGGCTTCCGTTCAGGCGTTTCTCCAGGCGGGTGGCGCGGGCCATGCCGTCAGCCTTGTCGAGATCCGGCATCAGCACCGCAAACTCGTCGCCGCCGAGGCGGGACACGGTGTCGCTCTCGCGCACGTCACGGGTTAGCACTCCGGCCACCAGCCGCAGCAGCTCGTCGCCAGCCGCATGACCATAAGTGTCGTTGACCGCCTTGAACCGGTCGAGATCGATCATCAGAACGACGCCGCCGCGGCTTTCGACGCGGTCCTGGCGCAGCCGCTTCGACTGGGCCATCGCCTTGCGAAGCTGCATGTCAAAGCCGCGCCGGTTCATGGCGCCGGTCAACTCGTCGGTCACCGACAGGCTTTCCAATTCGGCGATCCGGGCCTGCTGGCGTTCGATGCGCTTCTGCGCCTCGGTCATCGCCACCAGCGCCAGTCGCAGAGCAGAGGTCGTCTCCTCGGGACTGAGATCGCCGGAGTCGTTGGCCGGGTCGAGGGCGCCGTTGAAGCGGGCGAGCATGCCGGTCACCTCGGCGTACATGCGCGCGCTCGGTCCATCAAGCGGCACTGTCGTCAGGGTTGTTTCGTGTGACATGGGTCACCTCGCACGTGGGGTCACCCGTATCCATGCAGGCGGCATGCCAGCACGGCGCCGTTAGTGTCTGCCGCAACGTCCTGATTCGGCGCGATAAATTCCCGCCTGCTCTTGACGGCTCCGGCCCGGCGGAAAAACTTGCCGGGAGGGAAGAAGGGACGGGGGCCATTTTTCCGCCCCACTGGGCGTGCAATAGTAACCGGGCACAGGAGCGAAGGAGCACTGTATGACGAGGTCGGGCCGGCGCATGATCGGACGGGGCGTCCCAGGGGCGTTTAGGAGCGTTCTGACCGGGGCGGCCGTGGTCGCGGGCTTCTTGCTCGTCACCGTGGCCCCGGCGGTGGCCGTCGACATCCTGCCCCATCGCGCGCTGTACGAGGTGTCGCTGGAGAAGGCGTCGTCGTCCTCCGGGGTCGTCGATGTTCGTGGGCGCATGGGGTTCGAGTGGCGCGATGCCTGTGACGGCTGGGCGGTCGAGCAGCGCTACGCGATGGAGTTCGCGCGGGCTGACGGCGACGGTACGCTCATCCAGTCGACCTATTCGACCTGGGAGTCGAAGGCCGGTGACACCTACCGTTTCTTCGTGAAGCGCGACCGCGGGGGCGGTGAGGAACGGGTGGAAGGCAAGGCGGTGATGCCGCTGCCTCTGGGCTCGGCGCCCGGCTCCGTCACGTTCTCCGAGCCGGAGGAACAGACTTTTGATCTTCCGGCCGACACCCTGTTCCCGACGGAGCACACGATCCGGATGATCGAGGCGGCGACCTCCGGCACCCGGTTCCTGCGGGCGCCGGTCTTCGACGGCAGCGAGCCCGAGCCGCCGTCCCTGATCTCGGCGGTTCTCGGCCCGGCGAAGACGGACGTGCCGCCGCCGATCGACGCGCAAGCGGTTGAGGGCCCCTTCTATCCGGCCCGGCTCGCCTGGTTCGGTCCGGACAGCGCCGGATCGGAGCCGGATTTCGAGATGTCGATTGACATCCTGGCAAACGGCATCGCCCGGGGCATCATCGTCGATTACGACGATTTCTCGGTGCGGATGTCGCTGGAAAGCGTGGAGGCGCTGCCGGCGCCGGATTGCTGATCCTCAGCGATCCTCGTCCCTGGTGGCCGGCGCGGTGGGGGCCGCGTCGTCCGGCATCCTGTCGGATGGCTGCTGGCGGATCCGTTGGGCCTTGAGGCCAAGGCCCTTCGTGATGGCTTTGTCGCCGAGCTTGGCGCGCACCGCGTCCATAGCACTCTCCACCTTGCGCCGGGATTCAAACTCGGGGTCGGCGAGGTCGGCCGGATCGGCGAGATGCTCGCCGGCGAGGTCGCTGACACCGACCCCGATGAGGCGGAAGCGCCGTCCGTCGGCCTGCTTCGTGAGCAGCGCATCGGCGGTGCGGTAGATCCGATCGGCGAGCTGGGTCGGGGCCAGAAGATGCTGCTGGCGGGTCAGGATCTTGAAGTCGGTCGTCTTCAGCTTCAGCGTCACCACGCCGCCGGCGATCGCCTTGCGCTTGAGCCGGCCGGAGACCTCCTCGCAGAGACGCCACATATAGGGGCGCAAGGTCTCGATCTCGGCGATGTCGGTATCGAAGGTGGTCTCGTTCGACACGCTCTTGACCACGGACCCGGGCTCGACGCGGCGGGAGTCGCGGCCGTGCGAGAACCGGGCGAGGCGCTGGCCGATGCTGCCGTAGCGCCGCATCAGCTCCACCTCCTCGAAGGGCTGGAGGTCGCCGATCGTCTGGATTCCGTCCTGGATGAGCTTGCGCTGCAGCGACTTGCCGACGCCCCACAGGATCGACACCGGTTGGGTGGCGAGGAACCCGACCGCCTCGGCCTCGCCGATGACGTGAAATCCGCGGGGCTTGTCCAGGTCGGACGACACCTTGGCCAGGAACTTGTTGAAGCTGAGACCGATCGAGACGGTGACGCCGACGGTGTCCTCGACCCGCTTGGCCAGCCGGGCCAGGGTCTCGGCCGGCGGCGCGCGGTGCAGGCGTTCCGTGCCGGCCAGATCCATGAACGCCTCGTCGATCGAGATCGGCTCCACCTGCGGTGTGATCGAGCGCATCATTTCGCGGATCTCGCCGCCGACCGTGGCGTACTTCCTCATGTTCGGCTTGATCACGACAGCATGCGGGCAGGCGGCCAGCGCCTTGAACATCGGCATCGCCGAGCGCACGCCATAGACCCGCGCGACGTAGCAGGCGGCCGACACCACACCCCGCCGCCCGCCGCCGACAACCACCGGCTTGTCCAGCAGGCTCGGGTCGTCGCGTTTCTCGACGCTGGCGTAGAAGGCGTCGCAGTCGAGATGGGCGGTCGACAGGGTCCGGAGCTCGGGGTGCGACAGGGTGCGTGGAGAGCCGCAGGCCGGACAGCGCTCGAGCGCTCCCGCGCTCCAGGCGAAGCAGTCCCGGCACAGTGTCTCGCGCGCGCCCATGGCCGGAATCACACGCGTCGCGCGGTCTCGGGCGGCCAGAGCCACGCGGCGCCGCGAACGCCGCTGCTGTCGCCGTGGACCGGAGGAACGATCCGGGTGTCGACCCGGTCGGTGAACACATGGGCCGGCAGCAGCGTGGGCAACCGATCGTAGAGCATGGCCACCCCGGACAGACCGCCGCCGAGCACGATCACATCCGGGTCCAGGACGTTGATCACCGAGGCCAGACCGCGCGCCAACCGATCGGCGTAGCGCTCGAGATAGGCGGCCGCCCGGGCATCTCCGCCGCGCGCCGCCTCGGCGATCTCCAGGGCTGTGCCGGACGGGCCCCCAGCCTCGACAAAACGTGCCGCCATGCCCGGGCCGGAAAGGAAGGTTTCCAGGCAGCCCCGGCGGCCGCAGTAGCAGGCCGGGCCCGGCCGCTCGTCCGCCTCGGGGCGGGACAGGGGGTTATGGCCCCACTCGCCGGTGACGCCCATCGGCCCGTCGACCACCCGGCCGTCGATCACCAGACCACCGCCGACGCCGGTGCCTAGGATGACCCCGAAGACGATGGCGGCCCCGCGCGCCGCGCCGTCGGTCGCCTCGGAGACCGCGAAGCAGTTGGCGTCGTTCTGCACCCGCACGGGACGGGCCAGCGCCGCGCCCAGGTCGCGGTCAAGCGGTCGGCCGTTCAACCAGGTAGAATTGGCGTTCTTCACCACGCCGCTGGCCCGGGACAGGGTCCCGGGGATGCCGACGCCCACGCTGCTCTCGCCACCGCCGATCTCGGTCTCGATCGACAGCACCAGGTGGGCGGTCCGCTGCACGGTGCCGGCGTAGTCGCCCTGCGGCGTGGCGACGCGCCGGCGCACGAGTTCCGAGCCGTCCGCGGCGAGGGCGAGAGCCTCGATCTTGGTCCCTCCGAGATCGACCCCGATCCGCGGGCGTTCGGGCTTCGGCTTTTGGTGCAATGCGGCGCCATCCATGGTAAGTCCGTTCGAAGTACGTTGGAATCACTGCCGCCGGCTTGGTATCATTGCCGTCAGCCCGCGAAACCGGGCAGAGTGTATCCCAGAACGGATCAAGGTGGATGAGGGTATGACCTCGGTCGACACGCAGAACGGAACGTCTGGAGCGGACGCGTCCGCGGCGAAGACTGTCCTGATCGTCGAAGACAATGAGCTGAACATGAAGCTCTTCCACGACCTTCTGGAGGCTCATGGGTATGACATCATTTGCACGCGTGACGGGATGGATGCCCTGCGTCTTGCCCGCGACAAGCGCCCCGATCTGATCCTGATGGATATCCAGCTCCCCGAGGTCTCTGGCCTCGAGGTGACGAAGTGGATCAAGGAGGACGACCGCCTGAAGTCGATTCCCGTGATCGCGGTGACCGCTTTCGCCATGAAGGGCGACGAGGAGAAGATCCGCGAGGGCGGCTGCGAAGCGTACATTGCCAAGCCGATTTCGGTCGGCCACTTCCTGGATACCGTCAAGAAGTTCTTGGGATAGTCGTGGCATGCCGGGCCGCGTCCTCGTCGTTGACGACGTTCTTCCGAACGTAAAGCTGCTTGAAGCGAAACTGACGGCCGAGTACTTCGACGTGCTCGCTGCCTACAACGGTCCCGAAGCGCTCGAGATGATCGAGCGTGAGATGCCGGACATCGTCCTCCTCGACGTCATGATGCCGGGCATGGACGGATTCGAGGTGTGCCGACGCATCAAGGAGGATCCCCGCACCACGCATCTGCCGGTCGTCATGGTGACCGCGCTCTCCGACGTCTCCGACCGGGTGCGGGGCATCGAGGCGGGGGCGGATGACTTCCTGACGAAGCCGGTGGTCGATGCCGCCCTGTTCGCGCGGGTCCGCTCCCTGCTCCGGCTCAAGATGATGATGGACGAATGGCGCCTGCGGGTGGAGACCTCGTCCCAGCTCGGGATGCAGGAGCCCCGGGCGATGACCGAGATCGACGTCACCGATGCCCGGATCCTGGCGATCGAGGACAACCGGATCGACGCCATGAACCTGCGTGAGAGCCTGATGGTGGACGGCGATCAGGTCGAGCAGGCGGCGGACGGCGCCGACGGGTACGCCCGGGCGACCTCCGAGGAGTTCGACCTCGTAGTCTGCAGCCTGAACCTCACCAGCGATGACTCCTTGCGGCTGGTCTCGCAGTTCCGGGCGCACGAGGCGACCCGCCAGATCCCGATCCTGATGGTCGGCGAAGAAGACCAGACCGAGAAACTGGCGAAGGCGCTGGACCTCGGCGTGAACGACTACCTGATGAAGCCGATCGACCGAAACGAGATGCTGGCACGGGTGCGCACGCAGATTCGCCGCCGCCGCTATCAGGAACGCATGCGCGAGACATACGAGCAGAGCCTCGCCCTGGCGCTCACCGACAGCCTGACCGGGCTATACAACCGGCGCTACCTGCTGACCCATCTCGGGCGCCTGATGAACGACACGGCGGAGCGCCAGAAGCCCCTGGCGCTGCTGATCATCGACGTCGATCACTTCAAGGCCGTGAACGATACGTACGGCCACGCGGTGGGCGACCGGGTGCTGCAGCACATCACCGAGCTGATGCGCGGCAATGTGCGCAATGTCGACCTGGTCTCGCGGCTTGGCGGCGAGGAATTCGTCGTCGTGATGCCGGACACGCCGGAACCCTTCGCGATGGTCGTTGCCGAGCGGCTGCGCGAGGTCATCGCCACGACCCCGATGAAGACCGACGATGGACGGGAACTGACGGTGACGATCAGCATCGGCTGCGCCCTGCGCGAGGACGAGGGCGCCGATGGGTTCGACAAGCTGATCGCCCGGGCCGACACAGCCCTGTATACGGCCAAGCGTCAAGGCCGCAACCGCGTCGAGCTGGCCGCCTCGAGGTCCGGCGAGACCATGTCGGTGGTCCATCACTAGAGCAGATCATGTCGTGACGTGATCGCCGGCGATCGCCTCACGACATGACCCTCGCTCGCTCGCAGGCGCGCCGTCCCAGGCGGCCAGGGAGCGAGACCGGAACCCCAGACAGCAAAAGGGCCGCCCGACGGGGCGACCCTCAAGGTCGTCGGACTGTCGCCAGGATCACTTGATCTTGGCTTCCTTGAACAGGACGTGCTTGCGCGCGACCGGGTCGTACTTGCGCAGCTCCAGCTTCTCGGTCTTGGTCCGCGGGTTCTTCTTCGTCACGTAGAAGTACCCGGTGTCGGCGGTGCTGACCATCTTGATCAGAACGGTCGCGGGCTTCGCCATCTCTCATCTCCTTCGCCTACGCGGAGCGCGCAAAATAGCCATGGCGCGCGGCATGTCAAGCGTGCTGGCGGCGCCCCGCGCGCTTAATCGCTGGTGGCCGGCCGCTCGCCGAGCGCGATGCGCGAGGCATGGAAGGCGAGCCGGAACAGCTTGCGGTCGGACAACAGGCGCACGGCCAGCTTCGTGTCGGTGTCCTCGGTTGAGGGCGGATGGTCGGCATGGCACCAGGCCAGCAGCTCCGTCCGTTCGGCCGCCGACATCCGCGCGACATGAAGCCGCTTCTGCATGGTCTCGCTGAGCCGCAGCTCGCCGGATTCCAGGGCTGCCGCGCTGACCTCCGGATCGTCCCCGTAATCGGGGGTGCAAATCGACGGAAACACCCCGAAATCCGACAGCGCGTAGCCGGATGGTGCGTGCATGCGCGCCCAGGTCAGATGGATCTCGGTGTTGATCGGCTTGAATTCGACGACCCGTTGGACCGTGCCCTTGCCGTAGGAGCGGGCCCCGATCACCAGCGCGCGCCCCGAATCCTGCAGCGCGGCCGCCACCACCTCGGCGGCGGAGGCCGAGCCGCTGTCGATCAGCACGGTCAGCGGCGCTGTCGTCACGGTGTTGTCCTCATCCGCGTCGAAGGTGTGACGGGAACTGCTGTGCCGGCCCCGGGTCTCCAGGATCAGTCCCGAGTCGATGAACAGGTCGGCCACATCCACCGCCTCGTCCAACGTGCCGCCCCGGTTCTGCCGCAGATCGAGGATGATGCCGGGGAGATCCGCGCCCAGGGTCTCCTTGGCCTCGTCGATGGCGTCGGCCAGGGCGTTGGCGGTCGCCTTGTTGAACCCGCTGACATGGAAATAGGCGATGCCGCCCACGGCGGCGAAGTGCACGGTGTCCTCGATCACATACTGCCGCTCGACCTGGAAGCTGTGTTCCCGGTCGCCGCGGGCGACACGGATCATCACCGACGTACCCTCGGTGCCGCGCATCAGGTCGGCGGTCTGCCCCAGACTGAGCCCGGCCACCGGTTTGCCGGCCACGCTGACGAAACGGTCTCCCGCCTTTAGTCCAGCCTTGCGGGCCGGCGAGTTCTTGAACACGGAGGTCACGATGACGCCGCCGTCTCCCTCGCCGATGGTCACGCCGATCCCTGGATAGCCGTTCCGGTTGGCGCTGGAGGTCTTCGCCTCCTCGGCATTGCGATACCGCGAGAACCGGTCGAGCTTGCGGGTGATCGCGTCGAACGCCGCCTCGTAAAGGCGGTCGTCTTTCGACTCGGCGAGCGCGCTGGAGCGATCGCGCGCCGCCGCCACCGCCGCCGAGGTCAGGCGCGCCCAGTCCCGGGGATCCTCGTCGTCCGGCAGCGTGAATTTTGCGAAGGGCGTTCCGTCTTCGGTGACGATCAGGGAGCGTCCGCGCTGAACGAAGGCGATGGATGGGGCGAGCTCCGAAATCCCGTCGAGCGCCGCGTACGCCATGGACGGGGTCGGGACCGGTTCGACGTAAAGGTCTGAAATTCCTTCGTAACCGATCGAGAAGATCTCGGCGCCCATCGACATCGAGTACTCGGTACCGTCGGTCGGCGCCGAGGGCGGCGTGGCGCAGGAGCCCAAGACGAGAAGGGCGATGCCGGCAATAGCGGCGCGGCGCCATGAAAGGGCGGGTCGATCGACGGGCGCGGACACGCGAAAAGGCTGGTGCATTCACCGGTACTCGATACTGCGCGGCGCGACGACGCCACGATCCTTCAACAATGCTGCAATTCACGTGCCGAATCAACACGTCCCGCGATTTCAACGGGTTCCGGGAGAGGATCGTTCAGCGGCGTCCGCGGGGCCGGTGCCTGCGCCCGCGCGCCTGCGGGCGGCGCTTCGGCCCGCCACGGGCGCGCCCGCGGCGCGGCCCGTCGGCCTGCTCGCCGCCCGAGACGATCTCGACGACGATGCCACCGGAAGCCGGGTCGGCATCGACCAGGCGCACCTCGACCCGGTCCCCGAGGCGGAACACCCAGCCATGCGAGCGGCCCGTGAGGGTGTGGTGGACGTCGTCGTGGTCGTAGTAGTCGTCCGGCAGCGACCGGATCGGGACCAGCCCGTCGGCGCCGGTCTCGTCCAGGGTGACGAACACGCCGAACTTGGTCACCCCGTTGATCCGGCCGGCGAACAGGCCGCCGACCCGGTCGGCGAGATGGCGGGCGAGGTAGCGGTCGAGGGTCGTTCGTTCCGCCACCGCTGCCCGCCGCTCGGTCATCGAGATGTGCTCGCCCCATTCCGGGAACTCGGTATCGTCGTCCGGTCGCAAGCCATCCTCGCCGAACTTCAGGCCGCGGATCAGCGCGCGGTGTACGAGCAGGTCGGAATAGCGGCGGATCGGCGAGGTGAAATGCGCGTACTTGGTCAGCGCCAGCCCGAAATGCCCGAGGTTCTCCGGGGCGTAGACCGCCTGGGACTGGGAGCGCAGGACCATCTCGTTGACCATCCGCTCGTGCGGTTCGCCCTTCACCTTGGCCAGGACGGCGTTGAAGGCCTTCGGGCGGACCACCTGGCCCTTGGCGAAGGCAATGCCGAGTCCGTCGAGCACTTCGCCAAGGGCGGCGACCTTCTCCGGATCCGGGCTCTCGTGCACCCGGTACATGCAGGGCTGGCGTTTCTCCTCCAGCGTCTCGGCGGCGCAGACATTGGCCAGCACCATGAACTCCTCGATCAGCATGTGGGCGTCCAGCCGCTCGCGGATGCCGATCTCGGTGATGGTGCCGGCGTCGTCCAGGATGACGCGCTTCTCCGGCAGCTCGATATCCAGGGCCCCGCGCTCCCGCCGGGCCCTCCGGAGCGCCTCGAAGGCACCGTAGAGCGGCGCCAGCACGCCCTCCGGCACGCCCTCCGTGCTGCCGCCGTCCCTCGCCTGTTGCACCTGGCGGTAGGTGAGGCGGGCGGCCGAGCGCATCAGGCCTCGCATGAACCGGTGCCGGCGCTTTGTGCCCTCGGCGTCGATGACGATCTCGACGGCCAGGCAGGCCCGATCCTCGTCCGGGCGCAGCGAGCACAGGCCGTTGGACAGCGCCTCGGGCAGCATCGGCACGACCCGATCCGGGAAATAGACCGAGTTGCCGCGCTTCAGCGCCTCGCGGTCCAGTGCATCGCCCGGGCGCACGTAGTGGGCGACATCGGCGATGGCGACGAGCAGGCGGAAGCCGCCGGGGTTGGCCGGATCGTCATCGGCCTCGGCGAACACCGCGTCGTCGAAGTCGCGGGCGTCGATGCCGTCGATGGTGACGAGCGGCAGGCCCCGCAGGTCCGTGCGCTTGCCGAGGGATACCGGCCTGGCCTTCTCCGCCTGCGTCTCCGCCGCGTCGGGGAAGACGTCCGGGATGTCCTGCTCGTGGATGGCGATGCGGCTGAAGGACCGCGGATCGGCGGCGCCCTCGAAGCGTTCGACGACCCGGCCGACCGGCAGGCCGAGCCGGCCCTTGGGCATGAGCTCGACCGAGACCAGGTCGCCGGTGCGGGCCTCCTTCTCGTCGCCCTTGGGGATGCGGATCTCCGACTTGGCCTTCTTATCGGTCGGTCGCACCCGGCCGCCATCGGCGGTCTTCTCGAAAACCCCGAGCGTGCGGGGGGTGGACCGGCCGATGCGGCGGATGACGCGGGCGAGATAGAAACTCTCGCCACGCCGCTCCAGACGGCACAGCGCGCGGTCGCCGGGGCCCATCGGGCCGGACCGGCGGTCGGCGAGCAGGTGGATGCGCGGCGGCTCGCCCTCGATCTCGCGGCCGACGGCGCGGGCCACGACCTCGCCGTCGGCATCGGTGCCGGTGACCTCCAGCACGGTGACCTCGGGCAGCGCGCCGACCGGAGCGACCTTGCGCTTGCGGCCAAGATCCAGGTCGCCGGCCTCCGCCATCTGCTTGAGCAACTCGCGCAGCTCCGCGCGCATCGGCCCCTTGACGTTGAAGGCGCGGGCGATCTCCCGCCGTCCGACCGGGGTCGGGCTGTCCTGGACGAACGCCAGGATCTGCGCGCGGGACGGAAGCTGCACGGGGGGGCGGGTCACCGGGGGCGGGCTCAGCTTCCGGGCGTGCCGGCGGAATCCCCGTCGCTCGACGTCTTCGCCTTGGCGGCAGGCTTCTTGGTCGCCGCTTTCTTGGCCGCCGGTTTCTTGGCCGCCGTCTTCTTGGCCGCCGTCTTCTTGGCCGCCGTCTTCTTGGGGGCCGTCTTCTTGGGGGCCGTCTTCTTGGCTGCGGCCTTCTTCGGGGCGGCCTTGCCGCTCTTCTCCGCCTTGGCGGTCAGCAGTTCCACTGCCCGTTCCAGCGTGATCGTCTCCATCTCCTCGCCTTTCGGCAGGGTGGCGCGGATCGAGCCGTGCTGGGCATAGGGGCCGTAGCGTCCGGACTGCACGGTCACCGGCTTGCCGTCGGCCGGGTGGTCGCCGATCGTGCGGCCCGGTTTCTTCTTCGAGCCTTTCTCGGCGATGATCTGGACCGCGTGGTTCAGGCCGATGGTCAGCACCGTGTCGTCGCCCGGAAGGCTGACATAGGCGCCGGCATGTTTGAGATAGGGGCCGTAGCGGCCGATCCCGGCCTCGATCAGTTCCTTGGTCTCGGGGTGATCGCCCACGGGCCGCGGCAGCGAAAGCAGGGCGAGCCCCTTCTGCAGGTCGATGTCGGCGGGCGAGACCTGCTTGGGCAGGGACGCCCGCTTGGGTTTCGCCTTGGAGCCTTCCTCCGGCTCACCGAGCTGGACGTAGACGCCGTAAGGACCCTTCTTCAGGCTCACGTCCTGGCCGCTCTCCGGGTCCTGGCCGAGGACCCGGGGCAGGGCGCCGCCCTCGTTCTCCGCGTCGACCGGCCGGCCGCCGGCGGCCTCGCCGAGCTGACGGGTGAACTTGCAGTTCGGGTAGTTCGAGCAGCCGATGAAGGCGCCGAACTTGCCGAGACGCAGCGACAGGTTGCCGTCGCCGCAGCTCGGGCAGCCGCGGGCCGGCTGGCCGTCCTCGCCCTCGGGGAAGAAATGGTCCGCCAGCTCGGCGTCCAGCTTCTCGATCACGTCGCCGATCGACAGATCCTTGGTGCCGTCGACCGAGCCCTTGAAGGCGGTCCAGAAGTCGCGCAGCACCTGGCGCCAATCGATCTCGCCGGCCGAAACGTCGTCGAGCTGGGTCTCCAGATCGGCGGTGAAGTTGTACTGGACGTAGCGCTCGAAGAAGCTGGACAGGAAGGTGGTGACCAGCCGGCCCCGGTCCTCCGGGATGAATCGGCGGCGGTCGAGGCGGACATATTCCCGGTCCTGCAGCACCTGCAGGATGCTGGCATAGGTCGACGGCCGGCCGATGCCGAGCTCCTCCAGCTTCTTGACCAGGCTCGCCTCGGAATACCGCGGCGGCGGCTGAGTGAAATGCTGCTCCGGGGTGACGTCCTGACGCGTGACGCCGTCGCCCTGGGCGACGGCCGGCAGGATCTTGTCGCTCTCGTCATCGCCGAGGTCGGCGCCATCGCTGTCGTCGCGGTCCTCGCGGTAGAGCTTCAGGAAGCCGTCGAAGGCAATCACCGAGCCGGTCGCCCGCAGCACGCTGCGCCCGCCCTTGTCGGTGACGTCGATGGTGGTCTGGTCGAGCTCCGCGCTGGCCATCTGGCTGGCGACCGCGCGCTTCCAGATCAGCGAGTAGAGCTTCCACTGGTCGGCGTCGAGCCGCGCGCGCAGCATGTCGGGCGTGCGGGTCACGTCAGTCGGCCGGATCGCCTCGTGCGCCTCCTGGGCGTTCTTGGCCCGCGAGGTGTAGGCCCGCGGCGTGTTCGGCAGGTATCGGTCGCCGTATTCGCCGCCGATCGAGGTGCGGATCTGGGTGATCGCCTCCGCCGACATTTGCACGCCGTCGGTTCGCATGTACGTGATCAGACCGGTGGTCTCGCCGCCGATATCGACGCCCTCGTAAAGCCGCTGCGCCAGCTGCATCGTGCGTGTCGCGCCGAAGCCGAGCTTGCGCGAGGCCTCCTGCTGCAGGGTCGAGGTGGTAAAGGGCGGGGCCGGGTTGCGTTTGACCCGCTTCTTCTCGACCGAGCCGATGGCGAAGTCGCCGGCCTCGATCGCCGCGACGGCGGCCTTTGCCTCGGCCTCGGACTTGATGTCCAGCCGGTCGAGCTTGGTGCCGTCGAGATGGGTGAGGCGGGCGGTGAAGGTCTTGCGCTCCTGGGTTCGGAACACCGCCTCGACCGACCAGTATTCCTGCGGGCGGAACCGTTCGATCTCGGCCTCGCGCTCGCAGATCAGGCGCAGTGCGACGGACTGCACGCGGCCGGCCGAGCGGGCCCCGGGCAGCTTGCGCCACAGCACCGGCGACAGGGTGAAGCCGACGAGATAATCCAACGCCCGGCGCGCCAGATAGGCGTCGATCAGCGCCTGGTCGAGCTCGCGCGGATTCGCCAAGGCGTCGAGCACGGCGGCCTTGGTGATGGCGTTGAAGGCGACGCGTTTGATGTCGATGTCGCCCAGCACCTTGCGCTCGTCCAGGACGTTGCGGACGTGCCAGCTGATCGCCTCGCCCTCGCGGTCCGGGTCGGTCGCCAGGATCAGCTGGTCGGCGCCCTTCACCGCTTCGGCGATCGCCTTGATCTGCTTCTCGGAGCGCTGGTCGGTCTGCCACTGCATCGCGAAATCCGACTCGGGATCGACCGATCCGTCCTTCGGCGGCAGGTCCCGGATATGGCCGTAGCTCGCCAGCACGTGATAGTCGCTGCCGAGATACTTGTTGATGGTCTTGGCCTTGGCCGGGGATTCGACAACTACGACTTTGCTCATACGACCCGTTCGCTTTCCCTGGGTCCGGCCCTCAGTGCCGCCGGCGATATGGCCGCGCGGTCAGGCCGGAGCATCCATGCGTCGCGAAACCTGGTTACCCGGATGGCGGTCGACTATTCCCGCGAGTTCCGCTTCCAGAAGCACCGACGCGACGATCGGAGCCGACAATTGGCACCCGCGGATCAGTTCGTCAACCGGCACCGCTTCCGGGCCCAGTGCCTCCAGCACCAGCCGGCGGCTCCGCTCGTCGATCGCGGCGCGGCGAGTTTCACCGGTGCCATCAAGGACTTCGCGGTCGCTCGGCCCCGTCCATTCGGGGGCAGGCGGCTCGGCCAGATATCGCTGTGGCAGACCGTCCAGAACCCGCAGCACGTCATGCGCGGACTCGACGAGAAAGGCCGCGCCCTCCTTGATCAGGCCGTTGGTCCCAGCACAGCGCGGGTCCAATGGCGATCCAGGGACGGCGAACACCTCGCGGCCCTGGTCGAGGGCGCGTCGGGCGGTGATCAGCGAGCCGGAGCGGGCGGCGGCCTCGACCACGAGCGTCCCGAGGCTGAGCCCGGCGATGATGCGGTTGCGTGAGGGGAAATGTCGCGCTTGGGGCGTCGTGCCGATCGGTTGCTCGGCGATGACCACGCCCGCCTCGGCGATGCGGGCGAAGAGGTCCGCATGCTCGGGCGGGTAGATCACGTCGATGCCACCGGCCACGACCGCCACCGTCCCGCTCTCCAGCGCGCCCTCATGCGCCGCCCCGTCGATCCCGCGCGCCAGGCCGGAGGCGACCACATAGCCGCCGTCACCGATGCCTCGGGCCAGGGTGCCGGCGAGGCGGCGGCCGTTCATCGAGGCGTTCCGGGCGCCGACGACGGCCAGCGCGCGCTCCGACAGCAGCGCCCCGTGCCCGATCACCGACAAGGCGGCCGGCGCGTCCTCGATCGCCGCCAGGGACGCAGGATAGGCGGCGTCGCCGAAGACGATTAGGCGGGCGCCGGCGCGGGCGTTATCGGCGACCTCCCGCTCGGCGGCGGCGCGACCCGGCACGGCGAGCGGCCGCCGCCGGCCGCCCTGCCGGGCGAGGTCCGGAAGGGCGTCGATCGCGTCCACGGCCGTCCCGAACCGGTCGATGAGTTGGCGGAACGTCATCGGTCCCACGTTCTCGGTGCGGATCAGTCGCAGCCGGGCGAGGCGCTCGCGCTCGGTCAGCGGGGCGGGGGACGGGTCGCGGGGCATCGGGCCGGCTCCTGAAAGCGGAGGATGCCGGCGCTATGGCAGACACGGGCGCGTTTCGCCGACCGTCGTCTTGTTGCGAATCAGAAATGAAATCGGCTGGTGAAACCGCGGATGTCGTTTCACTTCTTGCCGAAGCTGATCCGGCTCTCCTGGCCCTTGAGCAGGCGCCGGATGTTCTGGTGGTGACGCAGCCAGACGAGCGCGGCGACGAACCCGCCGGCCTGGGCGAATTGCGGGCCCTCCAGATGCCAGGCGAGGAAGGGAGCGACGGCCAGGGAAACCAGGCTCGCCGCCGAGGAATAACGGAACACGGCGGCGATCAGCAGCCACAGGCCGCAGACCACGACGCCGACATTCGGCACCAGGGCAAGCCATACGCCGATCGCCGTCGCCACCCCCTTGCCGCCCTTGAACCGCAGCCAGACCGGGAAGCAGTGCCCCAGCACCGCGCCGGCGCTGGCGAGCAGGGCCATGTCGGGACCGAACTGCCATGCGATGGCGACCGCGACCAGTCCCTTGCCGCCGTCCAGCAGCAGGGTGGCCGCCGCCAGTCCCTTGCGCCCGGTGCGCAGCACGTTGGTGGCACCGATATTGTGCGAGCCGATCGCCCGGATGTCGCCGAGGCCGGCGAAACGCGTCAGCACCAGGCCGAACGGGATCGAGCCCAGCAGATAGGCCAGCAGGAAGCCGGCATAGAACGGCCACGTGAATTCGAGCGGCCCCATCGGGTCAGGCATCTACGAACGTCCTGCGTCGTGTCGGCTGCGCCGGTTCGGTATCGATGTCGAAGACGGTACGCCCGCGATAGACCGTGCGCCAGACCCGGCCTTCCACCGGGCGGCCGTCGAACGGCGTGTTTCGCGATTTCGAGCGGAAGCGGTCCGGGTCGATCCGGCCGGCCCGGTTCAGGTCGAAGATGACCAGGTCCGCGTCGCCACCGGCGGCAAGCGTGCCATAGGGCAGGCCCAGGATCCGCGCCGGGGCCACGGTCAGGCGCTGCAGCACGTCGATCAGCTCCATGGCGCCGGAATGGACGAGGTCCAGGCTGACCACCAGCAGGGTCTCCAACCCGACGCCGCCGGGCAGCGCCTGGGCGAAGGGGACGCGCTTGCTGTCCTGATCGTGCGGGGCGTGGTCGCTGGCGATGGCGTCGATCGTGCCGTCGGCGAGACCGGCGACGACCGCGAGCCGGTCCTGCTCGGTGCGCAGTGGCGGCGAGAGCCGGGCGAAGGTGCGGTAGTCGACCACCGCCCCCTCGTTCAGCGCGAAATAGGGCGGCGCGGTGTCACAGGTGACCGGCAGCCCGCGCCTCTTCGCCTGGCGGATCGCGTCGATCGCGGCGGCGGTGGACAGGTGCGCCGCGTGGTAGCGCCCGCCCGTCAGTTCCACCAGCCGCAGGTCGCGCTCGACCATCATCACCTCGGCGACCGCCGGGATGCCGGCGAGGCCGAGGCGGGTCGCCGTCTCGCCCTCGTTGGCCGAGCCCTCGCGGGCCAGCGCCGGGTCCTCCGGATGCTGCACGATGGTGCGGTCGAAGATCGACGCGTAGGACAGCGCCCGGCGCATCACCAGGGCGTCGGCGATCGCCTTCTCGCCATCGGTGAAGGCGACGGCCCCGCTGTCGGCCAGCATGCCGAACTCGGTCATCTCCTGGCCCTTCAGCCCCTTGGTGGCGGCGGCGTAGGGGTGGACGTTGGCGAGGCCGACCTCGAGCGCCCGGCGCTCCACGAACTCCAGCAGCGAGACGTCGTCGATGATCGGATTGGTGTTCGGCAGGGTGGCGAAGGAGGTCACCCCGCCGGCCACCGCCGCGCGCTGGGCCGACGCCAGGGTCTCCATGTGCTCGTCACCCGGCTCGCGCACCTGCACGCGCATGTCGACCAGACCGGGGGCGAGGCAGCGCCCGGCGCAGTCCACCACCTCCACGTCGTCCTGGATGGCGTCGATGAACACCTGCGGGCCGATCTCCGCGATCTTGCCGTCGCGCACCAGAACGCCGCCCTTGGCGTCAAGCCCGCTCGCCGGATCCAGCAGCCGGGCGTTCTTGTACAGGGTCGGTCTCATCGGTTCTTCGCCCACGGCTCGGTCTGGTTCGTCACCAGGATGTCGAGCACGGCCATGCGCACCGCCACCCCCATCTCCACCTGCTCGCGGATCAGCGACCGGTCGATGTCGTCGGCCACCAGGCTGTCGATCTCCACGCCCCGGTTCATCGGTCCCGGATGCATGATCAGCGCGTCCGGCTTGGCTGCCTGAAGCTTGTCCACGTCGAGGCCGAAATAGCGGAAATACTCCCGCACCGACGGCACGAAGGAGCCCTTCATCCGCTCGGTCTGCAGGCGCAGCATCATCACGATGTCGCAATCGGCGATGCCGCGCTCCATGTCGTGATGCACCTCGACGCCGAGCCGCTCGATCCCGCTCGGCAGCAGGGTCGGCGGGGCGACGACGCGGATCCGCGCGCCCATGACCGACAGCAGATGGATGTTCGAGCGCGCGACCCGGCTGTGGGCGACGTCGCCGCAGATCGCGACCTCCAGGCCCTCGAGATGTCCCTTGCGCCGCCGGATGGTCAACGCGTCGAGCAGCGCCTGGGTCGGGTGCTCGTGGCTGCCGTCGCCGGCGTTGATCACCGAGCAGTTCACCTTCTCCGCCAGCAGGTGCACCGCGCCGGACTCGGCGTGGCGCACGACCAGGGCGTCCGGGTGCATGGCGTTCAGGGTCATGGCGGTGTCGATCAGGCTCTCGCCTTTCTTGATCGAGGAGGTGCCGACCGACATGTTGATCACATCGCCGCCGAGCCGCTTGCCGGCCAGCTCGAAGCTGGTGCGCGTGCGCGTCGAGTTCTCGAAGAACAGGTTGATTACGGTCCGTCCCCGCAGGCTCGAGACCTTCTTGTCGAGCTGGCGGTTCTGATCGACGAAGCGTTCGGAGCGGTCGAGCAGAAGGTCGACATCGGGACGGGTCAGCCCCTCGATGCCGAGGAGGTGACGGTGCGGATAGGCCCGGCCGGCGTCGTCGTCGGACGCGGGCGCGGCGCGCGGGGAAGAGGCATCGGTCATTAAAGGGGCTGTATAGGCCCCGACAGGGTCAGGGGCAACCGCGCCCTTGCCGCGTCCTCAGATCACCATTCCATCCCGCAGCTTGGCGACCTCCGCGGGGTCGAGGCCGAGGTCGCCGGTCAGCACCTCGTCGGTGTGCTGGCCGAGAATCGGCGGGGGGCGCCGGTAGGTCGCTGGCGTCTCCGACAGCTTCAGCGGATAGGCGACCGCCGGCACGCCCTCGGGGTTGAACGGATGGCCGGGAATGCGCGTCGCCATGCCGCGGGCCTGCACCTGCGGGTCGGCGAAGACCCGGTCGATGGTGTTCACCGGCCCGCACGGCACCTTCACCGCCTCCAGTGCCGAGACCCAGTCGTCGGTCGTTCGGGTGGCGACGATCTCGCCGAGGACCTGCCGCAGCGCCTCGACATTGGCGAGGCGTGCGGAATTGACGGCGAAGCGCGGATCGTCGGCCAGTTCCTCGCGGCCGGCGACCCGCAGGAAGGTGCGGAACTGCTTGTCCGAGCCGCAGCCGACGATCACGAAACCGTCGGCGCTGGCGAACACCTCGTAGGGGGCGACGTTCGGGTGCGCGTTGCCGAGACGCCCCGGCACCACGCCGCCGACCAGGTAGTTCATCGCCTGGTTCATCAGCCAGGTGACCTGGGTGTCGAGCAGCGCGGCGTCGATGTGCTGGCCCCGGCCGGTGGCGTCCCGGTGGCGCAGGGCGGCCAGGATGGCGCTGGTCGCGTACATGCCGGTCATCATGTCGGCGATGGCCACACCCACCTTGGTCGGCTGGCCGGCCGGATCGCCGGTCACGCTCATGATCCCGCCCATGGCCTGGGCCAGCAGGTCGTAGCCCGGCCGCGGCGCGTAGGGGCCGGTCTGACCGAAGCCGGTGACGCTGACATAGACCAGGCGCGGGAACCGCTCGCGGATCTGGTCGTACGCGAGGCCGTGGCGGGCCAGGTCACCGACCTTGTAGTTCTCGACGAAGACGTCGGCGCCCTGCAGGAGCTGGAACAGGATCTCGCGGCCTTCCGGCTTGGTGAAGTCGAGGGTGATCGAGCGCTTGTTGCGGTTGGTGCCGAGGTAATAGGCGCTCTCGGTGGTCTCGTTGCCGTCCGCGTCCTTGAGGAACGGCGGGCCCCAGCGCCGGATGTCGTCGCCGGTCTCCGGCCGCTCGATCTTGATCACGTCGGCGCCGAGATCGCCCAGGGTCTGGGTGGCGATCGGCGCGGCAAGAATGCGCGAGGCGTCGATCACGCGGATGCCGTCGAGGGCCATGGGGGTGTCGGTCATGTCTGCGGACCTCGGACGGCGGCGGGAGGGTCTTGGTGGACTGGAGGTTCTTGGTAGATCAGGGGACGGCAAGGGGCAACGGGTCGGATGTGGCACTTTCATCAGATAAATTTCTTCGGCGCTGTTGCCCCGGCCCATCCCAATTCGACTTCCCGGCCTTGAGCCGGGACCCAGATTCGATCCTGCTGGAACGAGCGAGGCTACAGGCGAACAGCCACAGCAGCCTCAGGGCTGGGTCCCGGCTCAAGGCCGGGAAGTCGACTGTGGTGTCTGGCTGGCTAGACCAGCGCCAGGAAGGCCGGCAGGGTCACCGCCGCCATGATCACCTGGGTCGTCAGGATCGCCGCCATCAGTTCGTGGTCGCCGCCGAGCTGGCGGGCGAAGACGTAGGACGACGCCGAGCTCGGCAGGGCGTTGAACAGCACCGCGACCGCCAGCGCCACGCCGGTCAGGCCCAAGGGCCCGGCCAGCGCCAGGGTCAGGGCCGGGATCGCCACCAGCTTGACCGCGTTGGACAGCAGCAGCGCCGGCCATCCGGTCCGCAGCACCGCGAACTTCAGCCCCGCGCCGACCGCCAGCAGGCCGAGCGCCAGCGCGCCGCTGGCCAGCAGGTCCAGTCCCTCGGCGATCAGCGGGTGGATCCCGATGCCGGCGGCGTTCAACGCGATGCCGAGGATGCAGGCGAGGAAGATTGGGTTCTTCAGCATCGCCCACAGCACCTGCAGGCCGGTCATCGGCGTGCTGCCGGCCATGCGCGTCAGCACCCAGATCGACAGCGAGTTCACCAGCGGGATCACGGCGGCGATGCCGACGGCGGCCAGTGCCTCGCCCGCCGCCCCGTAGAGCGCGCCGACGCTGGCGACGCCGATATAGGTGTTCTGCCGGATCGCCCCCTGGATGACGCTGGTATAGGCGGGGCCGCCGATTCCGGTGAGGCGGTAGATCGCCAGCAGGACGGCGGTCGCGATCAGCACCGCGCCGGCCATGGCGATCACCATCGGCCCGATCGTGTATCCCGAGAGATCGGTACCGCCGAGCTTCAGCAGCAGCAGCGCCGGCAGCAACAGCCAATAGGTCAGCTGCTCCACCGCCCGCCAGCCGTCATCCGACAGCGGCCCGATCCGCGCCAGGACGGCGCCGACAACGATCAGACCGAAGACGGGGAGGAGGGCGGTCAAAGTGAGTCCAGCGCCGCCTGGAGAATGTAGGCCGCCGCCGCCGCGTCGATCGCCTCGGCGCGCTTCCGGCGGCTCATGTCGGCATCGCCGATCATCGCCCGCTCGACCGCCTGGCTGCTCATCCGCTCGTCCTGGAAGATGGTCGGCAGGTTGTGGCGCAGCAGCAGTTCGTCGGTCAGGTCGCGGGTCGACTGGCAGCGCGGGCCCTCGGTGCCGTCCATGTTCAGCGGCAGGCCGACGACGAAGCCGCCGACACCCCGGCTCTCGGCGATCTTGATCAGTTCCTCGGCATCGGCGGAGAACTTGCGGCGGCGGATCGTGGTGACCGGGGCGGCGACGCGCAGGGCGGCGTCGGAGATCGCCACCCCGATGGTCTTGGAGCCGAAATCGAGGCCGATCAGACGGGAGCCGGGGGCGAGAAGGCGAACGAGGTCGCCGGGCTTGCAGACGGGCATGGCTGGTGCTAGCTTCCGCGCTTCTAAACGGCGGGTTTCCGCCGTTTTTCGCGCTCCTGAGAATAACTGGAACGGTCTTAGCCCATGTCGCTCGACAAGGCCACTGTCGCGTCAATCGCGAACCTCGCCCGGATCAAGGTGCCCGACGACCGCCTGGAGGCGATGGTCGGCGACCTCAACGCCATCCTCGGCTTCGTCGAACAGCTCGACGCGGTCGACACCTCCGGCGTCGAACCGCTGGCGAGCGTCACCGGTCACTCCCTGCCGCAGCGCGAGGACGCGATCTCCGACGGCGGCTACCAGGCGCGGGTGACGGCCAACGCGCCCGAGGCGGCCCATGGCTTCTACGTCGTGCCGAAGGTGGTCGAGTGATGAGCGGCCTGCTGGATCTCACCCTGGCCGAGGCCAGGGCCAAACTCGCCGCCAAGGAGGTCTCTTCGACGGAGCTGACCTCGGCCTATGTCGCCCGCATGGAGGCGACGGCGGATCTGAATGCCTACATCACCACGACACCGGACAAGGCGCTGCAGATGGCCGAGCAGGCCGACGCGCGCCTGGCCAAGGGCGAGGGAGGGGCGCTGGAGGGCATCCCGCTCGCCATCAAAGACCTGTTCTGCACCGAGGGCGTGCTCACGACGGCGGCGAGCCACATCCTCGACGGCTTCGTGCCGCCCTACGAGTCGACGGTGACCACCAACCTGTGGAACGCCGGTGCCGTTCTGCTGGGCAAGACCAACCTGGACGAGTTCGCCATGGGCTCGTCCAACGGCACCTCCTATTACGGCGCCGTCGAGAACCCCTGGCGCTCGACCGACGCGCCGGAGAAGAAGCGTGTGCCGGGCGGCTCGTCCGGCGGCTCGGCGACGGTGGTGGCCGCGCGGTCGGCCCTGGCCGCGACCGGCACCGACACCGGCGGGTCGATCCGCCAGCCGGCGAGCTTCACCGGCATCGTCGGCATGAAGCCGACCTATGGTCGCTGCTCGCGCTGGGGCATCGTCGCCTTCGCCTCCTCGCTCGACCAGGCCGGGCCGATGGCCCGCACGGTCGAGGACGCGGCGATCGTGCTGCAGGCGATGGCCGGCCACGATCCCAAGGACTCGACCTCGGCGGCGGAGGTGATGCCGGACCTGTCGGCGGCGCTCGACCAGGGGGTGAAGGGCCTCAGGATCGGCGTGCCCTCCGAGTACCGCGTCGACGGCATGCCGGAGGAGATCAACCGGGTCTGGCACCAGGGCATCGAGTGGCTGAAGGCGGAGGGGGCGGAGATCGTCGACATCTCTCTGCCGCACACCAAGTATGCGCTGCCGACCTACTACATCATCGCCCCGGCCGAGGCGTCGTCCAACCTGGCGCGCTATGACGGCGTGCGCTACGGCCTGCGGGTCGACGGCGGCAGCCTGGCCGAAATGTACGCCAACACCCGCGGCGAGGGCTTCGGGGCGGAGGTGCAGCGCCGGGTGCTGATCGGCACCTATGTGCTGTCCGCCGGCTACTACGACGCCTATTACCTGAAGGCGCAGAAGGTGCGGGCGCTGATCCGCCGCGACTTCGACACCGCGTTCGAGACTGTCGACGCGATCCTGACGCCGACCGCGCCGTCCGATGCCTTCGCCATCGGCGAGAACGAGGACGATCCGATCAAGATGTACCTGAACGACGTGTTCACCGTGCCGGCCAGCCTGGCCGGGTTGCCGGGGATCTCGGTGCCGGCGGGGCTGTCGGAGCGCGGCCTGCCGCTCGGCCTGCAGGTGCTGGGGCGCATGTTCGACGAGGGCTCGGTGGTCCGGGTCGGCCGGGCGCTGGAGCGGGCGGCGGATTTCACCGCCGTGCCGGCCATGGTGCGGGAGGGCTGAGGGATGGGTGAGCCGTATCGCATCCAGGGTGAGACGGGCGAGTGGGAGGTCGTGCTCGGCCTCGAGGTGCACGCCCAGGTGATCTCCAACGCCAAGCTGTTCTCCGGGTCCCCGACCACGTTCGGGGCTGAGGCCAATTCCCAGGTCAGCCTGGTCGACGCCGCCATGCCGGGCATGCTGCCGGTGATCAACCGCGAATGCGTGGAACAGGCGGTCCGCACCGGCCTGGCGCTGAAGGCGAAGATCAACCTGCGCAGCGTGTTCGACCGCAAGAACTACTTCTACGCCGACTTGCCCCAGGGCTATCAGATCAGCCAGTACAAGGACCCGGTGGTCGGCGAGGGCGAGCTGCTTCTCGACCTGCCGGACGGATCGACCAAGTCGGTCGGCATCGAGCGTCTGCACCTGGAGCAGGACGCCGGCAAGTCGCTGCACGACCAGCATCCGCAGAGATCGTATATCGACCTGAACCGCTCCGGCGTGGCGCTGATGGAGATCGTCTCCAAGCCCGACCTGTCCTCGCCGGAAGAGGCCGGGCTGTACGTCAAGAAGCTGCGCTCGATCCTGCGCTATGTCGGCACCTGCGACGGCAATATGCAGGAAGGCTCGATGCGCGCCGACGTGAACGTCTCGGTGCGCAAGCCGGGCGACCCGCTGGGCACGCGCTGCGAGATCAAGAACATGAACTCCGTGCGCTTCATCCAGCAGGCGATCGAGTACGAGGCGCGGCGTCAGATCGAGATCCTGGAGGGTGGCGGCAGTATCGACCAGGAAACCCGTCTGTTCGACACCGGCCGGGGCGAGACCCGCTCGATGCGCTCCAAGGAGGACGCGCACGACTACCGCTACTTCCCCGATCCCGACCTGCTGCCGCTGGTGCTGGAGCAGGACCGGGTCGACGCCCTGGGCGCCGACCTGCCGGAACTGCCGGACGCCAAGAAGGCGCGGTTCATGTCGGAATACGGCCTCTCGGCCTACGACGCCGCCATCCTGGTCGAGGAGCGGGCGACGGCCGACTGGTACGAGCGGCTTGCCAAGGGCCGCGACGCCAAGATCGCCGCCAACTGGATGATCACCGAATTGTTCGGCGCCCTTAACAAGGCCGGTACGGACCTGGCCGACAGCCCGGTCTCCGCTGAGAACCTCGGCGGTCTGGTCGACCTGATCGGCGACGGCACGATCTCCGGGCGCATCGCCAAGGAGGTCTTCGCCGAGATGTTCGAGACCGGAAAGACCGCCGGCGCGATCGTCGATGAGAAGGGCCTGAAGCAGGTGTCGGACAGCGGCGCCATCGAGGGCCTGATCGACCAGGTCCTGGCCGAGAACGCCGACAAGGTCGAGCAGTACAAGGGCGGCAAGGACAAACTGTTCGGCTTCTTCGTCGGCCAGACCATGAAGAAGAGCCAGGGCAAGGCCAATCCGGGCATGGTCAACGAGTTGCTGCGCAAGAAGCTGGACGGGTAACGCGGGCTCACGTCCCCATGAGGTGACGATCCGGCGCGCGCGAACCGGACGTAGGATGCGCTACCATGGGAACTCATAGTTAAGGCAGGAGGCCGTTTATGACGGGCAGGATGGCGACGGCGGTGGCAGCGGCCACGCTCGGGACGGTGATCGGGGTCGGGGTGGCGTATGCCGCGACCACCCATACGGTCGTCCAGAAAGGTAAGGACTTCTGGTCCACCGAGATGACGTTCGAGATGACCATCGAGGCCGGTGACGCGATCGCCTTCGTGAACGACGACTTCTACGACCACAACGTTTATTCGGACACGCCGGGCAACAGCTTCAACATCGGCGTCCAGGAACCGGGCAGCACCACGCGGATCGCGATCAGCAATCCCGGCACGGTGATCGTCGGCTGCAAGATCCATCCGAAGATGCGCCTGGTCGTGACCGTGAAGTGACGGCGCCGGCTCCCGGTCAGCGCCGGGATCGGCCATGATGAGCCGTCGGGGTGCCGCGGCGGCGGTCATGCTATTCTAGGCCGCCGACAGCAAAGAGAGCCCCCATGTTCGATCGCGTGTCGATCCGCTGGAAGCTGATCGCGGCGTTTCTGTTCTCCGTTGTCGCCGCCGCGTCGGTCGCGGCGGTGTCGCTCAGCGCGACCTGGTCCCTGGGCGACCTCGCCCAGCGGCTCTACGATCAGCCGCTGCAGGCGATCAACCATGCCCGCGCCGCCCAGGTCGACTTCGCCATCCTGCGCCATGCCGAGACCGAGGAGGCCCGGCGGGAGGCCTGGCACGAACTGGTCTCCGACCTCGCCGTCGTCGAACAGCGCTCCGCCGACCCCAACATGCCTCGGGTCCTCGAGCTGATTCGCGAGGACATGGCCATTTGGCGGGCCGAGACCGCGACCGGTGGCGACACGGTCGAGATCGAGGATCGCCTGGCGATGAACCTCGAGATCCTGGTCGAGATGGCGGCGTCCGGCGGCTTCAAGTTCTGGCTCGAGGCGGAGCGGCTGATCCAGGAGACGAAGGACTGGATCATCATTGTGATCTCCGGGGTGCTGGTGATCGCGACCGCGGTGGCGGTGCTCCTGGCGCGGGGCATCGGCAAGCCCCTGTCGCGGATGGAGGGGGCGATGACGCGCCTCGCCTCGGGGGAGGGGCAGGTCGACGTGCCGGATCTCGGGCGCGGCGACGAGATCGGCGCCATGGCCTCGGCGCTCTCGGTGTTCAAGACCGCCATGGCCGAAGTGCGCGAGGCCAAGGACCGGGCCGAGGACGCCACCCGCGCCAAGTCCGAGTTCCTGGCGATCATGTCGCACGAGATCCGCACGCCGATGAACGGCGTCATCGGCATGACCCGGTTGCTGTTGGACAGCGACCTGGACCCGGCATCCCGCGAGACGGCGCGCACGGTGCTCGAGTCCGGCGAGAGCCTGATGACGATCCTGAACGACATCCTCGACCACTCGAAGCTGGAGGCAGGGCGTCTCGACCTGGAGGCGGTGGATTTCGACCTGCACCGGGTGGTCGGCGGCGCGGTGTCCCTGATGCAGGGGCGCGCGTCCGAGCGGGGCCTCCTCCTGAGCGCGGAGATCGCCGAGGACGTGCCGCGCTTTCGCGTCGGCGATCCCGGGCGGCTGCGCCAGGTTCTGCTCAACCTTGTCGGCAACGCGGTCAAGTTCACAGATACCGGGTCCGTGCGTGTCGTCGCTGAGCGGACGGGCGGACCGGCGGCGATCGCGCTCTCCGTGATCGACACCGGCATCGGCATGGATTCCGAGACCCAGGGGCGGCTGTTCCGCGATTTCTCGCAAGCCGACGCGTCCGTCGCCCGACGGTTCGGCGGGACCGGGCTCGGACTGTCGATCGCCAAGCGCATCGTCGACCGCATGGGCGGGACGCTGACGGTTACCAGCGCCGTCGGCGCGGGGTCGACCTTCCGGGTCGCGCTCGAACTGCCGATCGGCGCGCCGGTGGATGAGGACGGCGAGGAAAGCGCCATCGCCCTGCCGCCGCTCGACATCTTGGTGGCGGAGGACAACGTGGTGAACCAGCAGGTGGCGCGCGGGCTTCTGGGCCGCGACGGTCACCGCGTCACCGTCGTCGAGACCGGCCGGGCCGCCGTCGAGTCGGTGCGCGCGGGCCGGTACGATGCCGTTCTGATGGACCTGCACATGCCGGAGATGGGGGGGATCGAGGCGACGCGCGCGATCCGGGCCCTGGAGGGGGAGGCGGCGCGGATTCCGATCATCGCCGCGACCGCCGGCGCCATGGATCACGAGATCCGCGCCTGCCTCGAGGCCGGCATGAACGCCGCCGTCGCCAAGCCGATCGAGCCGCGAGCGCTGGTCCGCGCGCTCGCCGCGGCCGTCGGACATGAGGGGATCGATGTCGCGTTGGATGACGAGGATGCGGACGAGGAGGATGCATCGGCGGTCCTGGCACGCGGGTCTGCGCCGTTCGAACCGGTGCTGATCGACCGGCTGGCCGATCAACTCGGCGCCGAGTTCGCCGCCGAGATGGCGGAGGATTTCGCCGGAACGGCCGAGCGGGCGCTGTCCGAGATCTCCGCCGCGCGCGCTGCCGGCGACGCCGCCGCCTGGGCCGAGGCGGCCCATAAACTGAAGAGCGGGGCGGGGGCGATCGGCCTGCGCGCGGTCTGGCGGCTGGCGGAGGGGATTGAACACCAAGCCGCGGCAGGCGATATCGAAGCGGCGGGGTCGGCGAGCGACGGGCTCGCCGCCGCGATCGCGCAGGGCCGGAACATGTTGGACGATCATCTGCGCGGGACGGGCGGCCAACGGGCGAGTGGAAGTGAATGACCGAGCTTGGCAAGAACTTCGCGGGCCTCAAGGTGCTCGTCGCCGAGGACGAGGAGATGGCCGGTAAGCTGATTCGCGGCGCGTTGCGGATCACCGGCATCACCGATGTCGTCTATTGCCGCGACGGCGCGGAGGCGGTGAAGGCATTGGACGCCGAGCCCGGCACGTTCCAGTTGGTGATCTCCGACTGGAACATGCCGACGGTCTCGGGTCTCGACTTGCTCCGCTACGTGCGCATGCATCACAGTCCGCTGAAATTCATCATGCTGACGGGACGCAAGCAGACCGAGGCGGTGCTGCAGGCACGGGCCCTGGGCGTGGACGCCTATATCGCCAAGCCGTTCTCGCCGGACGCGGTGAAGAAGCGGATCGAGGCGATGTTCAGCTTTTAGCGCGTCGCTTGGACAATTCCCGGATTTGTCTGTCACAAATACGAAATAGTGCGCACTCTGTGCGCTTGACAGGCGCACTATGTGCGCGCACCATTTTCGTATGTGGCATTTGGCAATGATAATTGTTTGTTCGCTTGACGGTGACGTTTGCGCCTACCGCATGAACGTGGCCACCGCCGAAACCCAGAGCGCGTGCGAGCGCTTGGGCTATCTGGTGGCTGGCGGCACGCTGGAGCGGAGCTACGGGCGATTCGACATCGGCGAGATCACGGTGACCTGCGAACCGATCAGGGAGGTTGCGGCGGTCATGCCGCCCAGCCCTACGATCGGCCGGTAGCGGACGCCCCGCCGCCAACGCCGGGAAGGGCGCCCGCGAGCAGGTCATCGGTGAACAGTGACAGCAGCTGGGTCCGATTGGACACTCCGGCCTTGGCATAGACGCGTGTCAGCTGCGCCCGCACCGTTCCGGCGGCCGCGCCGCGCAGTTCCGCGATCTCAGCGACGTCAAACCCCTTGAGCGCGAACAGGGCCACATCCGCTTCCGCCGGCGTCAGCTTCCATTGCTCGAAATAGGCGGCGATCAGCTCGGCGAAAGCGCCCGACGCGACGGACAGGGCGGCCTCGGCGCGTCGGGAGCGCTCCAGCGTGCGCCGCATTTCGAGCGCCCCGAACACAACGCCAACCGCGAGCGCGAAGCTGGTCAACGCCTCGACGAACAGATAGGCGCCGAACTCCTCCTCCGAGATGTCCTCGATGACGTCGCCGATGAAGAAGACCGTGGCGAGGGACTGGACACCGAGGATGACGGCGAGCACGACGGTTCGCCGTCCATCCTGACGCGGGCTGGCGGGGCTTGAGGACATCAACGCGGGCTCCGGGAAGACCTTTCGGGCAGCATACCGCGGATCAGTGTACGGCCGGCGAGCGTCGAGTCGACCAAAACACCGAACACGTGGAGAGCCGCGAGCGTCAGCACCGCTCCTGCGGCGGCCTCGTGAATCACTGAGAGGGCATCATCCCCATTGTCGCCGTGGCCCATGGCGATACCCGTCACCACCGTGACCGCCAGCGTGCTCCACAACGCGTAGACCATCAGTGCGCCGGCCGGGTTGTGAGATCGGTATGTCCTGTGCCGCAGGGCGGCCAGGTCGCGCAGATGCCGGATCGCGCCCCGGATCGTCGGCGGAAAGGCGGTGAACCTGGCCTCGTCCGGTCCGACGACACCCCAGAGCAGGCGCAGCGCCAGCATCGCCGCGACGGCGTAGCCGACCCAGGAATGCACAAGGGAGCCGTCATCGAGAACGACGCCGTTGACCAGGACGCCGGCGGCCACGATCCAATGGGTCAGCTTCACCAACGGATCCCAGACGGGACCGTCCGTGATCTTGGTCCGCGCGTTGCTCATCACGCGTTCTCCCCGTCGGTGCCGGCGGGAGCGGGGAGTTGCGAGACGGTCTCGACCGCTGGCGCACCGAGGGTCTGGCCGTGCACGAGCAGCGGCGCGGCGGCGATCATGGTGACCGAGGTTAAGACGATGAGTGTGTAGGCAAGGGTGGATTGCACGGGGACCTCCAGCGTTCGGGGCGGTCGGCACGTCCAGGTGCCGTCGCCGCCAAAGCTGAAGGCTGGCGCGGTTCCGCTCTATTGGAGCAGCGCGTATTCGGGGCGTTGTAAGCGCGCGCTTACGCGCGGAAACCCTGGAATATCGGCCTAAACCGGGCGATCCCCGAACACGGTGGTGCGGTGCATGTAGCGATCGCCGACGCCGTCGTAGTCGGCCACCGCGTAGTGCATGGCGCAGCGGTTGTCCCAGACCAGAAGATCGTTCCGGCGCCACTGATGGCGGTAGACGAATTCCGGCCGGGTGCAGTGCCTGTAGAGATGGTCGAGGATCGGCTGGCTCTCCGCGACCGTCATGCCCTCGATATGGGTGACCACGCCAGCGTTCAGGAACAGGCACTTGCGCCCGGTCTCCGGATGGGTGCGGACGAGCGGGTGGCTGACCGGTGGCGTGGTGCGCAGGTGGCTGTCGGTCACTTGCTCGTTCTTGAAACTGCCGGACTTGGCCTTCTCGAAATCGTGGACGCAGCGCAGGCCGTCGAGCAGGTTCCGATAGGTCGGTGACAGCGCGTCCCAGGCGGCCGCCATCCCGGCGAACTGGGTGTCGCCGCCGTAATCCGGCACCTCGATCCCGTAGAGCAGGGAGGCCTTGGCGGCCCGTACCTTGTGGCTGTTGTCCGAGTGCCAGTAGGTGCCGGCGCGTTGCCGTCCGAGCTTCTGGCCATCCTTGACCTTGTTCGAGACCCGATAGATCTCGGGATGCCCGGGCAGCAGGTAGGGCTCAACCGTCTGCCCCGTGAGCGGGTCAAGCTCGCCGAAGCGGCGCGAGAAGGCGATCTGGTCCTCCGGCGCCAATTCCTGGTCGCGCAGCACCAGAAGGCCGCCGCTGTCGAGCCAGGCCTGGTAAAGCGTGCCGAACAGGTTGTCGCCGAGATCGCGGGTCACCTGGATCCCGCTTGCCTCGATCCCGATCACCGGATTCAGCCGCCGTATCGACAGGGTCATGACAATCCTCCCTCACACCCGATAGCATCGCGCTCCTCGCTGTGTGGAGACGCCTGATGACCACCCGTATCCTCTACTTCGTGCCGGCCGACGACAAGCTGCGGGCGCTGATCGAGGGCGAGAAGCCGGACGGCTTTATCGTCGAGTATCTCGATGGTGACGATGAGGCGGAACGGTTGGCCAAGCTCGCCGAGGCCGAGGTGATCATGGTCGGCGCGCGGCGCCTCACCGAGGCAGACGTGGCGGCGGCGCCGAAGCTGCGCCTCGTGCTGCACCAGGGGGTCGGCTTCCACGACACGGTGGCGACCACGGCGATCCGCGACCGGCAGATCCCGCTCGCCATCACGCCGGGCGGTACGCCGGAAGGGGTGGCGGAGCACGCGATCATGATGATGCTGGCGGTCGGCCGGCGGCTCGCCTTCCAGGACAGCGAGCTGCGCGCCGGGCGCTGGCACTCCAATACCTTCCGGGCGGAGGCGCGGGGCCTCGGCGGCGCGCGGGTCGGGATCGTCGGGCTCGGGCGGATCGGCAAGCAGGTGGCCAAGCGCCTGATCCCCTTCGAGTGCGAGGTCGTCTACCACGACATCCTCGACATGGATCCGGCGGTGGAGCACGCGCTGCGGGTGACGCGGGTCGGTTTCGACGATCTGATCCGCACCTGCGACTTCGTCACCCTGCACGTGCCGCTGACCGATCTCACCCGGCACATGATCGGCGCCGACGAGCTGGCGGCGATGCGGCCGGGCACGACACTGATCAACTGCGCGCGCGGCCCGGTGGTCGCCGAGCCGGCCCTGCTGGCCGCCCTTGAGCGCGGTCACCTGGGCGGGGCCGGCCTGGACGTGTTCGAGGTCGAGCCGGTCGCGGGCCCGTCGCCCTTCGCGGGCTTCCGCAACGTGGTGCTGACGCCGCATAACGCCCCCGGCACCCAGGACATCATGCGCCGCAAATTCCGCGAGATGTTTGACAACGCGGTGCGCTTTCAACGCGGCGAGAGCCTGGAGAACAAGATCGACCTGTGACGGCGCTCAACCCGCCGCCATCCGTTCCTTCACCTTGGTGACATAGGCCGTCATCGCCCGCCCGAGGGCGCCGCTCTCCTCCTCGGGCGTGCGCTCGGTGAAGACGACGCGGCCGTCCTCGACCCGCGTCCGGCGCAGGTAGTCGATCAGGTGGCGGCCGGCCCGGGCGCGGACCAGCTTGCGGCCCCAATAGACGTATTCCCCGACCGCGCTCAGCGCATTGACGAAGGCGACATCCTCGCCGCCGGCGCGTTCGAGAAAAATGGGGTCCTCGGGGAAGCCGCCCATGGCCTGGAACACCGCGCGCTTCACCACCAGGCCACTCGCCGTCACCATGTCCGAGTTGCGGCGGCGCAACGGGTCGAACTCTGTGGCGAGGTCGTCCGGCAGCCCCTCGTAATGCAGGGCGGGGTGCAGCGCGGTCACGTCCGGGTTGGCCCTCAGATACGCGCCCACCGTTTCACCGAACCCCGGCTCCAGGCTGTCGTCGGCGTCGAGGAAGATGAGATACGGCTGGTGCGCCATCGCCGCGCCCCGGTTGCGGGCGAACGCCGGCCCCCGATTAGCGTCGAGCTGGACATACTTGGCGCCGTGGCGGTGCACGGCGTCGCGCGCCGCCAGCCGGGCCGGCTCGTCGGAGCCGTCGTCGACGACGATCCATTCCGCCACCCCGGCCTGGGGCGCCAGCGCGGTGGCCAGTGTCGTCGCGTGGTTGAAGTGCGGGATGACAACGGTGAACATGGGCAGAGCGATACCCATCGCGCCCCGCCTTTGCAACGGTCCATCCCCTGGAGTTCCGCCATGGCCGCTTTCGCCGAGTACATGACCCATGACGCCGTCTCACTGGCCGGGCTGATCCGCGCCGGGGAGGTGAGCGCCGGCGAGGTTCTGGAGGCCGCGATCGCCCGCGCCGACGCGGTCAACCCGGCGATCAACGCCATCGTCAAACGCCTCGACGGGGCAGCGCGTGGCCGGGTGGCGGCCGGTCTGCCTCAGGGCCCGCTGGCCGGTGTGCCGTTCCTGCTCAAGGACCTGGGTACGATGCAGGAGGGGGTCGGCATGGGCAACGGCTCCCGCCTGTTCGACGGCTACGTCGCCGGACTCGATTTCACCTATACCGAGCGGGCCGAAGCGGCCGGACTGGTGATCTTCGGACGGACCAACACGCCGGAGATGGGCATCGCCTGGACGACTGAGCCGGTGGCCAACGGCCCGACCCGCAATCCATGGAACCTGAACCACTCGCCGGGCGGATCGTCCGGCGGGGCGGCGGCGGCGGTGGCGGCCGGGATCGTGCCGGTGGCCCATGCGACCGATGGCGGCGGGTCGATCCGCATTCCCGCCGCCCATTGCGGCCTGTTCGGCCTGAAGCCGACCCGGGCGCGCAACCCGGCAGGTCCGCTGCTGGGCGAGGGCTGGTCGGGGCTGGCGACGGGGCACGTGGTCAGCCGCAGCGTGCGCGACAGCGCGGCCCTCCTGGACGCCACCCATGGCCCCGCGCCGGGCGACCCCTATGCCGCCCCGGTGCCGGAGGGACCCTTCCTGGACGAGGTCGGCAGGCATCCCGGTCGGCTGCGGGTGGCGCTGCACCTGACCGCGCTCGACGGTTCGCCGCTGCATCCCGAGAACCGGGCGGCGGCGGAGGCGGCGGCGAGGTTGTTCGCCGATCTCGGCCACGAGGTCGAGGAGACGATGCCGCAGGTCGACACCGCCGCGCTGCGCGAGGCGCTGACGGTGATCATCGCCGGCAACCTGTGGATCGGCGTCGCTGCCCGCTACGCCCAGCTGGACAAGGAGCCGGACGGCTCCGGCCTGGAGAAGGCGACCTGGGAATGGGCGAAGCTCGGTCGCGCGCGCCTGGCGTCCGACTACGCCCAGGCGGTCGGCGCGATCCACGCCGCCGGCCGGCAGCTGGCGGCGTTTTACGCGCATTATGACGTGATGCTCTCGACAACCATGCTCGGTCCGCCGCGCCCGCTCGGCCATCTCGGGCAGGACGCGCGCGAGTTGGACGACTACCTCGCCGCGCTTGTCGACGAGATGCCGGTCACCCCGCTGGCCAACCTGACCGGAACGCCGGCGATGTCGCTGCCGCTGACATGGAGCTCGGACGGGCTGCCGATCGGTATTCATGTCGGGGCCGCGTATGGCCGCGAGGATCTGCTGCTGCGCCTCGCCGCGCAGGTCGAACAGGCCGCCCCCTGGGCCGACA
>JGI12316J15310_10000037_pt17 | contig 71545 bp, 61 predicted proteins | sample MarCyaLeptolynsp_FD_15310 | JGI IMG/M metagenome (IMG submission 15310) | reverse complement strand
GGCGCGCGCGCCCTATGTGGTGCAGCGCGATGTCGGCAATCCGATTCGGCCGCCCTACTACGTCGTGCAGGAGCTGCCGCAGGGTCTCGTCTTGCGTAACCGGCGCGGCGAGGTGACCGCGGGCGCGTACTCGCTGGGCGTCGAGGGCGGCAATCGGCCCGACCGCCTGGCGTCGGACAACGGCGGCGTCGCGCAGGTCTCCCCTAAATATCCGTTCGGGGGCGGGGAGCCGGCGCCGGGCGAGCCGTATCGCGTCGCGCTGGGACGCCTGTTGACCGCCGACCGCCAGTTCGCCCGGGCGACGGTGAATTACGTGTGGCGCGAGTTTTTCGGGCGCGGGATCGTCGATCCGGTCGACCAGTTCGACCTGGCGCGGCTGGACCCCAAAGCGCCGCCGGCCGATCCGTGGACGATCCAGCCGTCGCACCCGGAGATGCTCGAGTTCCTCGCCGACGGCTTCATCGAGAACGGCTTCGACCTGCGATGGCTGATGCGGGAGATCGCCGCCTCGGAGACCTATCAGCTCTCCTCGCGCTACGACGGCGCCTGGAGCCCGTCGTATGAGCCCTATCTGGCGCGGCATGCGGTGCGCCGGCTGGGCGCCGAGGCGCTGTTCGACGCGGTGACCGTCGCGACCGGAGCGGTCCTCGACCTGCCAATTCCCGGGCTGACACAGCAGGCGCTGGGCGCCCTGCAGTTTGCGATGCAACTGCCGGACGTGCAGAACATGCCCACGCCGGCGCGCAACCGGCCCGGGGGCGATCTGGCGAGCGGCTTTCTCGACGCCTTCTTCCGCGGCGACCGCGAGCAGTCGCCGCGCTCGAGCGAGATCAGCATCTTGCAAGCGCTGCATTTGATGAACAATCCGCTGGTGGTGGAGCGGATCGCCGCCAGCGCCGAGCGGGGCCTGTACAGCCAGTGGCTCTCGCTTTCGGACGAAGAACTCGCGCAGATGCTTTATCTGCAAACGCTGACCCGGCCGGCGACGCCGGAAGAGCTGGGCGCCGCAGTCGCCTTCCTGCGCGGCGGCGACCGCAGGCAGCGGGTCGAGGATCTGGCCTGGACGCTGCTCAACAAGGTCGATTTCGTTTTCAACTACTAGGAGTTCTCGAAGATGAATGAACGCGAACGCCTCGACATTCTGCAGCGGCGCAAGCCGCACTCGCACGCCGGCTTCTTCGACCGGCCGCACCTTTCGCGCCGCAGGTTCTTCCGCGGGCTGGCCGGCGGCCTGGGCGGCTACTCCCTGGCGGAGCGGTTCGCCGGCGGTGAGCGCGTGCACGCGGCTGGCGCGGAGACGCTCAACACGGCGAAAAACGTCATCTTCCTGTTCCTGCAGGGCGCCCCGAGCCACGTGGATACGTTCGACTTCAAGGAAGTCCCCGGCGTCACACCGGCGGATTTCGCGCCGGAGACTATCAACGGTGTACGCTTCCCCGCCGGGCTGCTGCCGAATACGGCCGGCGTGCTCGACAAGATCGCCATCGTGCGGTCAGGGCTGAGCTGGGCTCTGGCGCATCCGCTGGCGCAGACCTGGATGCAGATCGGCCGCAATCCGACCTCGGCGCTGGGACGCATCGCACCGCACATCGGCAGCGTCGTGGCGATCGAGAAGGAGGCCGAGCGGCGCACGGACCAGATCTTCCCGACCTTCATCGCATTCAACCCGGCCAACACGCCGGGTTCGGGCTACTTGCCGCAGCAGCATGCGCCGTTCAAGACGCAGCCGACGGCGACCGGGCTGGCGCACACCGAGCACGGCGCCGGCCCGTCGCGCTTCAGCGATCGCTGGGAACTGCTCAGCGGGATGGACGCGGATCTCCGCGGCTCGGGCTCGCCGCTGGGCGCGCAGGCCGAGGCGCTGGGGGCTCTCTATGAAGATGCCATCAGCCTGATGTACAACCCGACCGTCAGCCAGGCGTTCAGCTTCACCGAGGAGGAGAGCGCGCGCTACGGCTCGAGCAATTTCGGCAACGCCTGCCTGTTGGCGAAGAAGATCCTCAAGGCCGATCAGGGCACGCGGTTTATCCAGATCACCTCGAACGGCTGGGACCATCACCAGGGGATCTACGACCGCCAGGAGGTCAACGGCCGGGCCGCCGGGCAGAACCTCTACGCGCAGTGCGGCGAGCTTGATCCCGCCTATGCAGCCCTGCTGACGGATCTCGAAGCCGAGGGGCTGCTCGACGAGACGCTGGTGCTGCTGGCGGGTGAGTTCGGTCGCACGGTCGGGCCGCTCAGCGCCGGCCGCGAAGGCCGCGACCACTACCTGCAGATGTTTTATGCGCTTGCCGGCGGCGGCGTGCAAGGCGGAAAAATCATCGGCGAGACCAATGACACAGGGGCGTTCACGGTCGACCCGGGCTGGTCGAAGTTTCGCGATGTTCGCCCCGAAGACATCGAGGCGACGATCTACTCCGCGCTGGGCATCGACTGGACGACGGTGCGCTACGACGACCCGCTGGGGCGCGGCTTCTACTACGTGCCGCTGTCGGAAGAAGAAGTCTACGCGCCGGTCGACGAACTCTTCGCCTGACGCGCCCGGCCAAAGCCCCAGGCCCACACGGGAAACAGCCAGGCGGCGAAGCCCGCGGCCAGGATGGCGTCGACATCCGGCGGCGGCGGGCCGAACCACGATCCCACACCGATCAGCGCGACGAAGGCGAGGTAGCTCCACGCGCCGTAGCGGCCGAAGCGAGAGGCGGGCGTGGTTCTGCGCAGGTAGTCGCAGGCTGCGAGCCCAAAAAATCCGCCTTCGAGCAGGACGGTGGCCGGACGCGAATTCCACAGGCCCAGGCCCACGACCGGGCCCTCGGGCCACAGCGGCAGATCGGGGGCGTGGCTGACGGCGTCGAGCGCCCAGTGGCTCAGCACGGCGGCGGCCAGGGCGAGCGAGGCGCGCTTTTGGCGCGTGAAGGCCCAACCGGCCGCAGCGGCCAACAGCGCCCACATGGTTGCGGCGGCCAAGCTATGCGAGAACGGATAGCTCTCGGAGACGAGCGGCGTCACCACAGTCGCTCCTGGCTGAATCGTGACGCGCTCCAGTCCCAGCGCGACCAAAGGGGTCCACAGCAGATCCAGCCACAGCGCTGCGGCGATCCACCAGCCCAGCGAAACCCGTGGAGCCGCTCTCGACAGCGCCAATCCGGCGGCATGGTGTCCCAGAAACACTCCCGGCTAGTATAGGGAGGTTTGCTCGTCCTCACCTGGATCGCCGGGCTGCTCGTCGCCGGCGGAACCGTCTTCTATGGGCTCAGCGTGCTGGCCTGTCGGCAGTGGCGGCGGCGTCCGCGGTCGACCGGCGGCCCGCGGCCTCCGATCTCCATCCTCAAGCCGCTGGCGGGCCTCGATCTGGGGTTCGAGGAGAATCTGCGCAGCTTCTTCGCGCTCGACTACCCGCACTTCGAGCTGCTGCTGGGCGTGCGCAGCCTCGACGACCCGGCTTCACCGGTAGCGCAGCGGCTAATTGAGGCGCACCCGGATGTACAGGCGCGGCTGGTGGTCGCCGGCGAGCCCCCTTCGCTGGAGGCCTATCCCAACGCCAAGAACTGGTCGCTGCTGCGGATGGCCGAGCAGGCGGCCGGGGAGATCCTCGTCATCTCCGACAGCGATATCCGCACCGGGGGGACAGATGATCTGCGGACGCTCGCCGATGATTTCGCCGATCCGCGGGCCGGCGTCGTGACTTGCCCCTACCGAGCCGTGCCGGGCGCCAGCTTCTGGAGCCGGCTCGAAGCGATCGGCATGAACACGGAGTTTTGGGCCGGCGTGATGACGGCGCAGTTTCTGGGGCCGATGGACTTCGCCGTCGGCCCGACGATGGCGCTGCGGCGGAGCTGTCTGGATGAGATTGGCGGGTTCGAGGTCACCCGCGACGTGCAGGCCGAGGATTTTGTGCTCGGCCAGTTGGCGCATCGGGCCGGCTGGAAGGTTGTGTTGTCGCGGGCGGTGGTGGAGCACCACATCGGCTCGCAAGCGCTTCAAGACAACTGGCGGCATCGGCTGCGCTGGTACCGCTCCACGCGGCGCTCGCGGCCATGGGGATACCTGCTGCAGGGGTTTACCTATCCGCTGCCGTTTGCGCTCGCCCTGCCGTGGCTGAGCGGGGGAGCGGCTTGGGCCTGGGGACTGCTGGGGCTGTGCTTTGCGGCCCGGCTGTGGTCGGCGGCGGCGACGGCGCGCGCTCTGGGCGACCGGCTGGTCATGCGGCGCCCGCACCTGCTGCTGTTGCAGGACGTGTTGAGCTTCGTGGTTTGGCTGTGCGCGTTTCAGGGCGACACGACGGTGTGGCGCGGTCGGGTCTTCCGGATCAGCGCCGACGGGCGGATCCGAGCCGCGGATGGCTATAATGGGCCGGATTCCTCAGGAGGAAATGGAGACAAATGAAGCAAATCGCACTCTTCGGCATGCTGGCCCTCGGCTTGTCAGGCTTGGTCTTTGCGGACCATCACGAGACCTCTTACAAGAAAATCGCCACGGTGCACGACCTCATGGAAGCCGTCGTGAAGCCGAACATGGACAAGCTGGCTGAGATGAAGAAGGCCGGCGGGCCGGCGGACGCAGGCCAGTGGAAGCACTCCAACGCCTACGCTTCGGTGATTGCCGAGATGGGACAGCTGATGCTGCTCGACGGCCGCATCAAGGACGAAGCCTGGGAAGACGGCGCCAAGAAGATGCTCGAGGCCTCGAAGGCCACGATGACCGCGTCGATGCGCAACGACACCGCAGCCTGGATGGAAGGTTTGACCGGCATGAGCGGCGGCTGCCGCACCTGCCACAAGGTCCACAAGCCGAAGAAGTAGCCTGAGCGCGACCTACGGAGCAAGAACAAAAGGCCCGCCGTCGCCGGCGGGCCTTTTCCTGTCTGATACCCTTTCAGCCGCGATTACTTCTGGAAGTAGGCGGCGTTGCGCTCGGTGAACTCGTCCCACTTCTCGGGCAGGTCTTCCAAAGCGAAGATCGCCGAGACGGGACACACCGGTACGCACGCTCCGCAGTCGATGCACTCGTCCGGATCGATATACAACATCTCTTCCGATTCGAACTCGTCAGAATCCGACTTCGGGTGGATGCAGTCGACCGGACAGGCGTCCACGCAAGCAGTGTCTTTGGTGCCGATGCAGGGCTCAGCGATTACATAGGCCATGTCGGGTTTAGAATCCTCCGCGTTCAGTGCGGTCTGCGACCCTTGTCGAGCGTCGTTGACCGAAGAGTCGGAGTATACCACGCGACCGCCCCTTGCATAAGGGGCGCCGGCGTTGGAATGAGGGCTTGCCCGCCGGCCAAAGCCCGCTATCATGAGGCCACATGCGAGCCCGAATGATCGTCGCGCCGGCGATCCTGCTGTCGCTGGCTTTCTTCGCCGTTGCGCAGCAGCCGCCGTCGATAGATCGCGACACACTACCCAACGGCAAATCGCGCAAGCTCGCGCTCATCAAGCACGACCACGCCAAGTCTCTCGAGGACGTGGCGTCGATTCTCGAGCTGGCGCACTCACTGGAGGCGGAACTCGAAGCCAACACCGAGCACGTCGTCAGCCTCGACAGCATGCGCAAGGCCGAGGAGATCGAACAGCTGGCCAAGCGGCTTCAGAAGCGCATGAAGCGTATCTACTGAAGATGCGCGGTTTGCGCGCGTCAGGCGTTGACGGCGAACTGCGGTTGCCTTAAACTCAAAGATTGTGCGCTGCCAGCGCAGCAGCAGGAGTGTGTCCCAGCATGTACGCCATCATTGAAACCGGAGGCCGTCAGATCGTGGCCTCCCCCGGCGAAGTTATTCGCGTCGAGTCCCTGCCCGGCGAGGCCGGCGAAGCCGTCGAGTTTGACCGCGTCGTGGTCGTCAGCCAGGACAACGGTTCGCTGCTGGCCGGCGAGGCCGCCAAAGCGGCGCGCGTGACGGGTGTGATCGAGGATCACGGCCGCGGCAAGAAGATCAGAGTCTTCAAGTTCAAGCGCCGCAAGATGTTTCGTTGGCACAAAGGCCACCGCCAGAACTATACGGATGTGAAAATCGACTCGATCGTGGTCTAGACGACGACGGCGAGCGGAAGGACTGACTCATGGCCCATAAGAAAGGACAAGGCACCTCTAGAAATGGTCGCGATTCGCAATCGAAGCGACTCGGCGTGAAGCGCTTCGGCGGCGAGTGGGTGCATACCGGCACGATTCTCGTGCGGCAGCGCGGCACCAAGTTCAAGCCCGGCTCCAACGTCGGCCGCGGCAAAGACGATACCCTTTTTGCGCTCGCGGACGGACTCGTGGTCTTTCGTGACCGCGGGCAGAAGGGCCGCTTCATTGAAGTGGCGCCGCAACCGCGCGAGCTGGAAGCCGCCGCAGCCTAGGCTGGGCGGCGGACGACTTTTGCGAACCACACCTCGCGGGGCGGGGGCGGTTTCATCCGCTTCCGCCCTCTCTTTTTCGGCGCTGGAGTGATGGTTTCGGGCGCCGGCCCCAACCCCAACCCAGCGGTTGGGGTTGTTTGCGTCCCTGGCACGTAAGATGTTCCTCGACGAAGCAACGATCAAGGTGAAGGCGGGCGACGGCGGCAACGGCTGCATGGCGTTCCGGCGCGAGAAGTTCGTGCCGCGCGGCGGCCCCTCCGGCGGCGACGGCGGCCGCGGCGGCGATGTCATCCTGCGCTCGTCCAAGCAGCACAATACGCTGATCCACTTCCGCTTCAATCCCGAGCACAAGGCCGACCGCGGCCGGCACGGCGAAGGCTCCAACCGTACCGGCCGCAGCGGCCAGCCGCTGGTGCTCGAGACGCCGCCGGGCACGGTGGTCTACGACGCCGAGACCGGCGAGAAGCTGTTCGACTTCGACGGCCCCGATCAGGAGTTTGTCGCCGCGCGCGGCGGCGACGGCGGCCGCGGCAACGCCCGCTTCGCCAGCTCCACCAATCAGGCCCCGCGCCATCACGAGCCGGGCTGGCCGGGCGAAGAGCGCACGCTCCGGCTGGAATTGAAACTGCTGGCTGACGTCGGCCTCGTCGGCTTCCCCAATGCCGGCAAATCGACGCTGATCTCCAGCATCTCCGCGGCGCGCCCGAAGATCGCCTCCTACCCGTTCACCACCTTGCAGCCCAACCTCGGCGTGGTGCACCTGGGGAACTTCGAGACGTTCGTCGTCGCCGATATCCCGGGTCTGATCGAGGGCGCGCACGAGGGCCACGGGCTGGGCATCCAGTTCCTGCGGCACATCGAACGCACCGCGGTGCTGCTGCATCTGATCGATGCGAGCGACCTGGCCGAGGGCGACGCGGTTGAAAGCTTCGATGTGATCCTGCGAGAGTTGGAAGGGTTCTCGCCGGACCTGCTCGACAAGCCGATGATTCTGGCGGCGACCAAGATCGACGCGGCGCAGGAGAGCGACCGCGTCGAGCAGTTGCGCCGGCTGGCGGCCGAGAAAGGGATGCCGTTCTTCCCGATCTCCGCGGTGACCGGCGAGGGGCTCAAGCCGCTGCTGCGCGCCTTGTGGAACGTAGTCTCCCAGGCGCGGGAAGAAGCCGCCGCGGCGGCCGCCGCCGCGGACGAACCCGCCTCCGAAACCGACGAAACCGGCCCGGCCGAAGACTGAACGAACTCGAGTGAAGATCGCGCTATTCGGAGGCACCTTCGACCCCGTCCACGACGCCCATCTGGCCGTCGCCCGGGCGGCGGCGGACGCCTTCGATCTGGACCGCGTGCTCTTCGTCGTCTCCGGCGACCCGCCGCACAAGGCCAATCGCCGCCACACCCCTTACGACCATCGGCAGCGCATGGTGGAGCTGGCGTGCGAGACCGATCCGCGCTTTGAGTCGCCGCGGCTGGAAGACCCGCGCGTGCTCCAGGGCCGGCGCAGCTATTCGATCGATACGATCGAGCGCATACGAGCCGGGCTCGCCCCTGACGACGAGCTGTTTTTCTTGCTCGGCGAAGACGCTTTTCGCGATCTCGACATCTGGTACCGCCGTGAAGACATCGTCAGCGCCGTTGAGTTCCTGGTGGTCAGCCGGCCCGACTCGGACCAACAGCCCGAGCCGGAAGCCCCCGGGTTGCGGGCGCGCTGGCTGCGGGGCGTATGCCATCCCGTCTCCTCGACCGAGGTGCGGCGGCGGCTGGCCGCCGGCGAATCGGTGAGCGAAATGCTGCCCTCGGCGGTGGCGGACTACATCCGCGCGCACGGCCTCTATCGCCAGGCGGGCTGATCGGGCAGCCTCCTGGCCTGTTCGCCGGAAAAACTCCCGCCTCCTGTCGCGTTGATTTCGATTTTCGAAAATCCGTTCCTGACGGATGTTCCGTACTACTACCCAGAAGGCCCTTCGGCACTAGACGAAGGATGACCCGACCGGTCGGGTCTCCAACTCAAGGAGACCCATGAGACGCAAATTTCTGAGTTTGGCAACGTGGGGCGCCCTGGCGCTCTCGCTGCCGGCGCTGTTGATCGGCGCCAACCACCGCGAGGCGCCCATCACGGCGCTCGACCACAAGGCCGACATCACCGATGTGTACGCCTTCGTGAGCTATTCCGACTCGACGGCCCCACAGGCGCCGTCGCACGTCACCTTCATCCTCTGCGTCGATCCGCTGCTCGAGCCCGCCAACGGCCCGACGCTGTTTCCCTTCGATCCCGACATCATGTACGAGATCAAGATCGACAACGACCATGACGCCGAAGAGGACATCAGCTTTCAGTTCCGCTTCCGCACCGACTACCGCCTGCCGGGCGTCTACACCGCCGTGGCCGGCATCGGCGACGCGGGCGTCAACGCTCCGGGGACGGATACCCTGGTGGTTCCCCCGCAGATTCGTTCTTTCGACAACCCCGGTCTCAATCAGATTCAGGACTATACGGTCCGCATGGTGCGCGGTCCGGGCCAGAGCGGCGCCATGGACCTGATGAACTCGACCGGCGATGTGATGTACGCGCTGCCCGGCAACCCCGGCCCGCGCACGATGGATTACGCCGCCTTGTTCGATCAGGCGGTCTATGAGACCACCAACGGCATCAAGGTGTTCGCCGGAACCGTCGACGATCCGTTCTGGATCGATTTAGGCGCGGCGTTCGACACCGCCAACTTCCGCACCCTCGGCAGCGGCGTTCCCGGCGTGCTGACCGCCGATGAAGACAGCGCGGCCGAGAACTTCGCCAGCGACACCGTCTCCGGTTACGCCGTCAATGCGATTGCCATCGAAGTTCCGATCGAGATGCTGACGTCGACCGGAGTGATCGAGCGCGCCAACTCCCCAAACGCCACCATCGGCGTTTGGGCTACTACTTCGCGGGCTCGCGACCGGGTCTTCCCGTGGGGCGTCTCGCGCGGACCGTTCCGTCAGGTGCAGCGCATGGGCAACCCGCTGATCAATGAGCTGATCATCGGCATCGGCTCGAAAGACCGCTTCAGCATGACCCACCCGAAGAACGATGCCGCGTTTGCCGACTTCTTCCTCGATCCGCCGATCGTGAAGATCGTCGAAGCGCTCTATGGCGGCGCTCTGACGGTTCCGGCCGCTCCCCGCGCGGACCTGTTGCCGCTGGTCACCTACGCGCCTCCGATCGCGGCCCCAGGAACTCCGGCTGGGCCGGTGGCGGACATGCTGCGGCTCAACACCGGCGTTCCGCCGACCCCGGTGGAGAACGCCAGCCGCCTCGGCCTGATCGCCGGCGACGCCGCCGGCTATCCCAACGGCCGGCGCTTGATGGATGACGTGGTGGACATCGTCCTGCGCGTGGGCGTAGGCGGAGTCCTGACGACCGACGCTGACGGCAACAGCCTCAACGCCTTTCCCAACAACAGCCTCGGCGACGGCGTGAACGTCAACGACGCGCCGTATCGCACAACCTTCCCGTATCTGGCCAACGCGCCGGACGGGCGCAACCGCCGGCACATCGATCCCGGCGAAGAGGGCGGCGGACCGGTCGAATAGCACCCATCGCTCTAAGGGGCGGGGGCGCTGTGCCGCTCTCGCCTCGCCCGAACCTCGTCTGCAAGTCCCAATAAAAGGAGAACAACCCCATGTTTCGAACGATTTTCTTGCTGCTTCCCCTGGTTCTGGTCGCCGCCCAAGCGCGCGCCGAACCTACCCCTGCTCAGAACGTGATCGCCGCCGCCGAACGGGCGCTCGATGCCGATCCGGACAACGCACTACGCCGCAACGATCTGGCCTTGGGCTACGCCCGCCGCGCCCGTGAGACGGCGGACATGGATTTCTACGAGAAGGCTCACCGCGAGCTCGACCGCTCGCTCGAGATCGACCCCAACAACTACGGCGCCCGCCGCCTGCGCGTGTGGACGCTGCTGGGCCAGCACCGCTTTGCCGAAGCGCTCGAGAAAGCGCACGAACTCAACAAGATCTTCCCGGACGACGTGCTCATTTACGGCTTTCTGGCTGACGCGCAGGTCGAGCTGGGCCGCTACGAAGAGGCGACCGATTCGGTGCAGTGGATGCTGGATCTGCGTCCGGGCAACGTGCCAGCCTTGACCCGCGCCGCCTACCTGCGCGAGCTGCACGGCTGGAACGAGGGCGCCATCGACTTCATGCAGAAGGCGTTCGACCGCACCCGCCCGGCTGAGCGCGAGGACCGCGCCTGGATCCAAACGCAGCTGGCTCATTTGGAGCAGCTCAACGGCAACCTTGCCGCTGCCGAGAAGCACGTAACCGTGGCGCTCGAGCTCTTCCCCAATTACCACTACGCGCTCGCCGAACTGGGCCGGGTTCGGGAGGCGCAGGGACGTCTGCAAGAGGCCGCCGACGCCTTCCGCCGGCGCTACGAAGCCGCGCCGCACCCGGAAAACCTGTTTGAGCTGGGCCGCACGCTCGAAAAGCTGGGCCGCACCGAGGAAGCGCGCGAGGCTTATGCCGAGTTCGAGAAGTCCGGGTTGGCCGAGATGGACAACTGGGACAACTGCAACCGCGATCTGGTGGACTACTACGCCGATGTTGTCGACAAGCCGCAGGAAGCGCTGAAGATTGCCGAGGCCGAGATGGAGCGCCGCCAGGACTTATTTACACGCGCCTCCTACGCCTGGGCGCTGTACAAAGCGGGTCGTACCGCCGAAGCGCAAGAACAGATGGATCAGGCGCTTTCTCCCGGGTATGCAGACGAGAAGCTGCAGGAGCGCGCGGCGATCATCGGCGAGGGCCAGCAGCTGCAGGCGCAACGCTAGGCGCCATCCGTGTTACATATCGTAAGTTCGTGCTACGATTGGTCCACCATGCGACGGCTATCCCTGCTATTCCTTGTGGTCTCGAACCTGGTTGCGCAGACGGCGGGCGAGCAACACACTCCCGCCGATCTGCTCGAACCGCTGCATGAGAGCATTACCATTTCGGCGACGCCATTGGGGCCGCGCATTGACATGCGCAACGCCGAGGTTTTCAATAAATCGCTCTTCACGCGGGACGACCAGGTTTTTCATCTGCTCAACGCGGGCATCAACGCCGGTCAGCATGAGGGCGGCGGCAAGTCGCTCGAGATCCGGCGCTTCGGGTTCAACCTCGATCACGGCGGCGTCAACGGCGGCCTGCGCGTGACTGTGGACAACGTGGCGCAGAACCAGTCGACGCAGGGCCACGGCCAGGGCTATCTGGGTTCACTCAAGAGCCTCAGCCCGGAGCTGATCGACGAGGTTACGCTCATCAATGGCCCGTTCGCGGCCGAGCACGGCGACTACTCCGGACTCGGCGTCGTGCAGATCCGCCTGAAGGAGAACCTTCCGGACGTGTGGACGGTGCGGCTGCAAGGCGGCAGTTTCGAGACCGCGCGCGGCTTCGTCTCCTGGAGCCCGAACGTGGACAAGCGCGACGCCGTGTTCGCCTATGAAGGCGCGCACTCCGACGGCCCCTTCCTGCGGCCGCTGGACTACGACAGGCACAACGTGACCGGCAACTACACCTGGCTGATGGGCGATGGGGACCGCTTCGGGTTGAAGTGGAACGGCGGGACAAACAACTTTCAGTCGTCGGGACAGATTCCGCTCGACCAAGTTGTCGCCGGCAACCTCGATCGCTTCGGTGCGGTGAGCCTGCCGGGCGACGGCGGCGACATCCAGCAGGGCCGCGTGGGCGGCTACTACCGCAAGGAACTCTCCGGGGGCTCGGTCGTCAAGCTGGATGGCTTCGTGGAGCGCTCGCTGTTCGACCTGTACTCGAATTTCACCTTTTATTTGAACGACCCGATCAACGGCGACGGCATCCAACAGCATGACTCGCGGCTGTCGCAGGGCGGCAACGCGCAGTATCTGAAACCACATTTTTTTCAGGGCGGCACAGGCGTGCTGACGGTGGGCGGTTCGGTGCTGGCTTCGCAGAATCTGGTGGAACTGCGCCAGGCGATCGGGCGCGACCCGATCTCGACCGCGACATCCGCCGACGCCTCGGTGACCAACGGCGGCGGCTATATCCAGGAGCAGATCGACGTGCTCAGCGGCCGGGTCGAGCTGACCGGCGGCCTGCGCTGGGACGTGTTTTGCTACTCCATCCAAGACCGTCTGGAGCCGGAATTTAGCGGCGTGGAGACGGCGGCGAAGCTGCAGCCGAAGGCTTCGGTTGCGGTGCGGCCGTTTGACTGGACGCCGACCCGGTTGTTCTTCAACTACGGCCGCGGCATCTCCTCGCTCGACGCGCGCGGCGTGATCCGGCGACCTGAGAGCGAGCATGTCAACACGACGGATTTCTTGCAGTGGGGACTGCAGCAGCGCGTCGGCGACCGCTTCTCGATGCTGGCGGATCTGTTCCTGATCCAGAGCTCGAACCAGCTGGTCTACATTCCCGATGACGGCTCGATCGAACTCTCCGACCCGAGCCGCTCCTACGGTTTTGAGGTCAAGAGTTCGTTTGCGCTCAGCAGCAAGATCGCGCTCAACGGCGGCATCACGAAGGTGCTCAACGCGTACTTCCGTCAGACCCAGCCGCGCATCTACCTCGACACCGCGCCGCGCTTCACCTCGAACGCGGCGGTCACGCTGACGAACTGGCGCGGCTGGAGCGGCTCGCTGCGGATGCGCGCGATCAATCATTACCCGCTCGACGGCTCGGACTTGTCGATTATGGCGGCGGGGCATACGGTCTTCGACCTGGGCGTCACGCGGCGCATCACCGGCAACGTCGAGTTCAACCTGGCGATGGACAACCTGTTCGACCGCGACTATTGGGAGATGCAGAACTTCTTCGAATCGCGCCTGCCGGGGCAGGTTGCCATGGAGCGGATCCACGGCACTCCCGGCTACGGCCGCACGATCGTCGCCGGCCTGACGCTGCGCTTCGGCGGCAAGTAGCCTGCCCCGGCGACGCTTACAATGGTCGGATGACGCCCGTCATCCGGCCCGCCGAGCGCGGGGAAATGCCCGCCATCCGGGCGTTGATCGCAAAGTACCCGCAGTTGTTGATGCAGCGCGATTTCCCGCGGACGCCGTCGTTCTTCGTGGCCGAGCTGGATGGCAAGATCGTGGGCTGCGCGGCGTTGCAGATCTATTCGCGCCGTCTGGCGGAAGTGCGCAGCCTGGCCGTCGATCCGGAGTTCGTGCACCTGAGAGTGGGTACGCGCCTGGTGGAGGCCTGCCAGCGTCGGGCGGCCGAGAGGGACGTCAGTCAGGTGATGGCCGTCACCAGCTCGCCGGCCTTTTTCGAGAAGTCCGGGTTTTCGACGTTCAAGCGCGAGCGGATCGCGCTGTTCTGGGACGCGACGCCGAGTCCGGAGGCCTGACAGAACCGCGCCGGTGGGCAAAAACACACCTGCGTGGACGAACAGGAATGTTCGTCCCACTGAGGCTGCGATTCTCCAGTGGGGCCGGACATTCCTGTCCGGCGCGAACCGCGTCTCGACGGAGCGGTTGCTCGCAGCGCCTCTACCTCTACAGCAGCGCCGAGTCCAACGCGTCGTATGCGTGCTGGCGATGCGGGGGCTTCGGCGCCTGCGGACGTGGCGCCGGCGTCGCGCCGTTGTGCTGCTCGAGGTAGCTCGACAGCGCGTCCGGGTTGTTGCCGAAGAAGTCTGCCAGCAGGCGGTCCAAGGCCAGCTCGCAGGCGTCTTCACGGCTCCACGTCGGGCGGTAGAGATATCCCCGTCCCTGCTTTCGGCGGGTGACCACACGCTTGCGCGAGAGGCGGTCGAGAACCGTCATCACGGTGGTGTAGGCCAGCGGGCGCGAGGGCTTGAGCTGCTCCTGCACGTCGCCCACCGTAGCCGCCTCGGCTTGCCAGAGGATCTTCATGACCTCCATTTCCAGCTCAGGCAATGGTCGGCTGCGGCGAACGGATGGAGTGGCTGTCATCGAAGTAAGATCCTTCGCTTGAAGATCTTACCATGATTCAAACAAAAACAAGAGCTTCTGTTTAATTAAGGTTTTCCTAAGGGAACGACGTCAGGCCGCCGTGGGTCTTCCAGCCGCGTTCAGAGGCCAAGCGCTCGAGCCGTTCGACGCGGTCAGCGCTGACCGGATGCGACGACAGAAACGTCTCCGCACCCTTGGCGATGGCGGATTCGGCGCGGGGCAGCCGCTCGAAGAATGCGGTCGCGCCGGCTACGTGTCCGTAGCGCCTGGCGGTGAGTTCGAGGCCCCAATCGTCGGCCCGGCGTTCCTGCCGGCGGCTGAAGCGCAAGCTGGCCAACTCCTGCAGCCAGCCGACCGAGGAGATATCGGTCCCGATCATCGCCGACAAGAATGCCAGCGAGAGCGAGGCTCCCAGCCCGCGCCCCATCGAGCGCAGGTGATCGCGATGGCGGAAGTGGCCCATCTCATGACCCAGTACGAACGCCAGCTCGTTCTCCGATTCGACTGCATCGAGCAGCCCCGTGGTGATCAGGATCAGGCCGCCCGGCGCGGCGAAGGCGTTGACCTGTTCGTCGTCGAGCACGCGCAGGGTCACACTCTGCGCCGCCTCAGGGTCGAGCGAAGCCAGCAGGTCCGCCACTCGTTGGGCGCGCGGGTCGTCCTGGGTTCCTGGGAAGTTCCGGGCCATGAAGCCGAACAGCCGCGCCTCCCAGGCCGGCGGCGTCCTAACGGCGAGCTCTTCCACCGCCCAGGCCCCGCCGAACAGAATCGCGAGAACGACGCCGGCGACGATGGCCGTCAGCAACAGGGCTTCGCGCAGAGGGTTGTCTCGCGCGTAGTTGACCTGCTCGTCAGGAGTCTTCTGCGTGAACTGCATCCGCTTGTGGGCTCGAGCGGTCGAATCGGATGGCCGTGCCGTAGGCGAGGAGTTCGACGCCGGCGACGCCGCTGCGGCCGCTGCTGTCGAGCTGCGAGGTCTCCAGCCGGACGTTGATCACGGCCTCGAAGCCTCGTTGCGCGGCCTGTTGTTGCATGCGCAGGATGGCTTCCCTTCGTCCGCGGTCGAGCAGGGGTTCGAGCGCACGGATCCTGCCGCCGACCAGCGCCCGCAGGCCGGCGAGCATGCGCTTGAAGTAGTCGAGTGAGACGACGACGTTCCCGCTGGCGAAGCCGGCTTCCGCCACGCGCCAGCCTTCGGGAAGCGTCTCGAAAGTGATGGTGGGCATGGAGCGGTAGTGCTGTTCGCGCTCGCGGATGCTGTCAAAGTGTTTCGCCTCGAGGGTCGAACCGACCAGGTAGCCCACCAGCACCAGCAACAGGGGGCTGAGCACGGCGATGAGTTGGATGTAGAGTTCGGCGTCCACGTGCGCTACTCCATCCGGATCGGTTCGACGCGCACGGCGGTGCCGTAGGCAAAGAGTTCGGCGGCGCCCTGGGCGACCGAGCTGGTGGAGAAGCGCACGTTGACAATGGCGTTGGCGCCGACTGAGCGGGCCTGGTCCACCATGCGGTGCATCGCCTGTTCGCGGGCTTCGTTGAGCAACTCGGTGTAGCCCTTGAGTTCGCCGCCCACGATGTTTTTGAAGCCGGCCATGATGTCGCGGCCGATGTGCTTGGCGCGCACCGTGCTGCCGCTGACCACGCCAAAAAACTCCACAATGCGTTGGCCGGGCACGACTTCGGTATTGGACAGCAGGATGTCGGGTGGGGGAATCATGTTTTGGGCGCAGCCTCCTTAGCCGCCAGATTCAATTATGCTTCGATCTCGCCGCGCACGACCGTGACTGCGCGACCGGCCAGAAGCACGCGGTCGCCCTCGGAGCGCACGCGAACAACTCCTCCGCGCACGGAGGCCTGGAACGCCAGCATCTCGGCCAGGCCCAACTTCGCGCCCCAGTATGGCGCCAAAGCGCAGTGCGCCGAGCCGGTGACGGGGTCTTCGTCGATGCCCGAGCCGGGAGCGAAGAAGCGCGAAACGAAGTGGTAGGGCTGGCCGAAGCCTTTGGCGGTGCAGACAACGCCGCGCACCGGCAGCTTGGCGAGCGTGGAGTGATCGGGTGCGAGCGCCCGCACCGCCTGCTCGGATGTGAGCTCGAGAAACCAGTCGAACTTCGTGCGGCCGGACCAGACGGGATCGGCGCCGAGGGCGGCGAGCAAATCGGGCGGCGCTGCAGCCTCTGCGACAGTCAGGGCCGGGAAATCCATCTCGATCCAGCTGTCCCCGGCCTGCCGGCAGACCAGCCGGCCGCTGGCGGTGTCGAACTCCGCAGGCTGGTGGGCCGGGAGCCGTCCGCTCTCCCACACGGTGTGCGCTGAGGCGAGCGTAGCGTGACCGCACAAGTCCACCTCGACCGCCGGCGTGAACCAGCGCAGCCGCCAGAAGCCGTCATCCGGGACCAGGTAGGCGGTCTCGGAGAGATTCATCTCCGCCGCCACCGACTGCATCCAGGCCGCCTCGGCGGGCTGCTCGAGAAGGCACACGGCGGCCGGGTTTCCGCCGAACGGCTTGTCGGAGAAAGCGTCGACGATGTAGAGCGGGGCTTTCATCCTCTCATCTTCAGCCATCGGGCGGTATGCGAAACTCTTCGGAATGCCCAGTCGCCGTACATTTCTCTCCACCCTGTCGATCGCCGGACTCGGAGCCTGCGCCGGTCCGCAGGAAGGGGTCGACGTCATCGGCGTCGTCCCCAAAGGAACGAACCATATCTTTTGGCAGACGATCCACGCCGGCGCGCTCAAGGCCGGCTCGGAGAGCGGCCTCGAGATCCTGTGGAACGCCCCGCAACTCGAGATCGACGCCAGCCGCCAGATTGCGATTGTCGAGAACCTCATCGCCCGGCAGGTGAAGGGCATCGTGCTCGCGCCGGTGGACGAAGAGGCGCTGGTAGGCGTGGTGGAGCGCGCGGCCGGGATGGGCATCCCGGTCTCGATCTTTGATTCCGGCATCAAGACCGACAAGATCGTGAGCTTCGTGGCGACCGACAACTACGAAGCCGGACGCATGGGCGCCCGGAGGATGGGCGAGATTTTGGGCGGCAAGGGCAAGGTCGGCGTCATCGGCTTCATGCCCGGCTCGGCCTCGACCATGGCGCGCGAGCAGGGCTTTGTGGACGAGATCGCCGCATCGTTTCCTGACATTGAGATGCTCGGCGTCCGCTTCAATATGGCCGATCGCGCCAAGGCGATGGCCGAGGCGGAAAACCTGATGACCGCGCATCCGGATCTGGCCGGCCTGTTCGCCGACAACGAGTCTTCGACGGACGGGACGGTGCGCGCCGTCAAACAGCGGGGCGCCGACGTGAAGATCGTGGGGTTCGACGCCTCCGAGGAACTCATCGCCGAGATGAAGGCCGGCCACATCGATTCGATCGTTGTGCAGGACCCATTTAAGATGGGATATCTGGCGACGAAAGCGCTCGTCGACCACTTGGCGGGGCGCGAGCCGGAAAGAACCATCGACTCCGGCGCCTACCTGGTGACGCCGGAGAACGTGGACAGCGCCGAGATGCGGGCGGTCCTGTTCCCCGACATCGCCAAGTGGCTCGACGGCGCCTAGAACGATATGCACGACCGACTACAGCAAGCCATCGCGCGCATTGACGCCTACAACGCCCAGGACCCCCGCGGCGAGGAGTTGCTCTATTCCCAGCGCATGACGGCCTGGCTCGACAAGCTCGAGCCCGAGGCGTCCGAGGCCTTGCAGATCGCTGCGCGGGCGCAGCACATCGGCCGCTGGACCTCGCCCCGCGAGAACTATCCGATGGATCGCGCCGGCTACAAGCGCTGGCGGACGGAGCTGGCGGAGTTCCATGCCCGCACCACCGCCGAGATCCTGCGCGAGGTCGGCTATGACGACGAGACGATCGCCCGCGTCGAGTCGCTGCTGAAGAAGAAAGGGCTCAAGACCGACCCGGAGTGCCAGACGCTCGAGGATACGATCTGCCTGGTCTTTCTCGAGCACGAGTTCGCCGACTTCGCGGAGAAACACCCGGAGGAAAAGCTCATCTTCATCCTGCAGCGCACTTGGCTGAAGATGAGCGAACGCGGTCATCAGGCGGCGCTGGGATTGGAGTTGCCGCCGGACTTGGCGGCGCTGGTGGGCAAGGCGCTGGCAGAGTAGACTAAGCACTGGAATGTCCGCTGCGATCACCATCCGCTCTGATCTGGAAGCGCGCCTGAACCGGGTCGCCGAGAAAACGGGCGAACCAGCTGATCGGCATCTCGAAGAGGCGTTGGCGGAGTATCTGTCCGAGCAAGAGGCGGCGTTGATTGCGCTCCGGCGGGCGGATAAGGGCGGCCCAACCGTCTCATTCGGCGATCTAGAGAAAGAACTTGGCCTGGACGGTTGAACTCGACGCGGAAGCGGCCGATGAGTTCAAGGGCCTGACGCGCGCCATCCAGTTGCGGATTGCGAGATTCATCCGGGAGCGGTTGGAAGGCGCCGAGGATCCGACCGTTCGTGGGACCCGACTCAAGGGAGCCTTCGCCGGTCTCTGGAGATTCCGGGTCGGAGACTACCGCTTGATCGCTCGGTTGGATACGGCTCTATCGGTCGTTGTGATCCTTCAGATCGGACATCGCCGCGAAATCTATCGGGGCTGAGGCGCTGGCCCCGGTCCCCGCATCAAGTCCTCTATCATAGTCGGGAGCTTCGCCCGGAAATTCCCATGAACCCCGTTGTCGCCGCCGCCCTCTGCTTCGTCGCTTACTTCGTCGTCTATCGCTTCTACGCCCGTTTCCTGGGCAGGCGGATCTTTCGGCTCGACGCCACGAAACTGACCCCCGCCCATGTCATGAGCGACGGTGTGGACTACGTCCCCTGCCGCCCGTCGATCCTGTTCGGACACCACTACGCCTCGATCGCCGGCCTGGCGCCCATGCTCGGACCGGCCATCGCCGTGATCTGGGGCTGGCTGCCGGGCATGCTGTGGGTGGTTTTCGGCACGCTGTTCATCGGCGCGGTGCATGATTTCGGCGCGCTGGTGGTGTCGATGCGTAACCGCGGGCTGTCGATCGGCAAGGTCGCCGAGGACCTGATCGGCCATCGCGCCAAGTCGATCTTCCTGCTGATCATCCTGTTCCTGATCTGCCTGGTGATGGGCGTTTTCGTCCGTACCGTGGCCGGGCTGTTTACCGCGGCGTTCTATCCGGAATCGGTTTTCCCGACGTTCTTCCTGATCTTCGTGGCGATGGTGATCGGCTGGCTGGTCTACAAGCGCAATGCCGCACTGGGCCGGCTGACGGCGATCGGGTTCGCGCTGATGATCGCCTCCATCGGCGTCGGGCTGATGATCGCGCGCCCTGACCTGCCCGCCAATACGTGGATCCTGCTGTTGCTGGTCTATGCGTTCGCCGCCTCGGTGCTGCCGGTGTGGCTGCTGTTGCAGCCGCGCGACTATCTGAACTCGATGCTGCTGTATCTGGGCCTCGGCGCGGCCTACGTGGGCTTTTTCGCGCTGGCTCCGGCCTTTGCCGCTCCGGCGGTAAATGCGAGCCCCGCCGACGCGCCGCCGCTGTTTCCCTTTGTATTCATCGTGATCGCTTGCGGCGCCGTTTCCGGCTTCCACGGGCTGGTGAGTTCCGGTACGACGTCGAAGCAGATCGACAAGGAGACCGACGCGGTGGCGATCGGCTACGGCGGCATGATCGGCGAATCGCTGCTGGGCCTGATGGCTGTGCTGGCTTGTACCGCCGGCTTCTCTTCGCCGGAGAGCTGGAACGAGCACTATGCCAGCTGGACTTCGGCCGACACGCTGGCGGGCAAGATGCAGTCGTTCATTGACGGCACGGCGACCTTCGTCGCCACGCTGGGCGTTCCGATGGAAGTCGCGCAAGCGTTCATCGCGCTGGTGGCGGTGAGCTTCGCGCTCACGTCGCTCGATTCGGGCACGCGGCTGTTGCGCTACAACATCGAGGAGATCGCCTCGTCGGTGGGCGCGGGGCATCTGATCGGGCGCTATTCGGCTTCGATCCTGGCGGTGGCGCTGATCGGCTTTTTCGCTTTCTACGAGATCAACGGCCAGCCGGCGGGGCTGGCCTTGTGGAGCCTTTTTGGCAGCACCAACCAGGTGCTCGGCGCGCTGACGCTGCTGACGGTGGTCGTCTACCTGCGGCAGCGCGGCTCGAACTACTTGCCTTACTTGATTCCGATGGCCTTCATGATGGTGGTGACCCTGGTCGCCATGGTGATCGATCTGCGCAAATACTGGGAGAGCGGCAACCTGCTGCTGACCCTCATCGCGGGCTCGATTTTGGCGCTCAGCGTCTGGCTGGCGATCGAAGCCTACCTGCGCATGCGCCGCGATTCGGCGGTTCCGGCGGCGGGAGACTAGCGCATGCGGATCGACTCACATCACCACTTCTGGACGTATTCGCCCGAAGAGTACGGCTGGATCGACGACAACATGAAGCGCATTCGGCGGGATTTTCTGCCGGCCGATCTGCAAAGCGAGATCGAGGCGGCCGGGATCGACGGAGTCGTCTCGGTGCAGGCTCGGCAGGTGGTCGAGGAGTCGCAGATGCTGCTCGACTTTGCCGATCGCCATGACTTCATCCGCGGCGTGGTCGGCTGGGTTCCGCTGATCGAACCCGATGTGACCGAATCGCTGGACCGCTTCCGCCAGAACAAGAAGTTTCGCGGCGTGCGGCATGTGCTGCAGGGCGAGCCCGACGACCGCTACATGCTGCGCGATGACTTCGACCGCGGCATCGGCCTGCTCAAGGATCGCAATCTGGTCTACGACATCCTGATCTTCGAGCGCCACCTGCCGCAGACCCTGCAGTTGGTGGACCGGCACCCGGACCAGGTCTTCGTACTCGACCACATCGCCAAGCCGCGCATCCAGGACGACATGCTCGCGCCGTGGCAGAGCCGCATCGTCGAGCTGGCGCATCGGCCGAACGTCTACTGCAAGGTTTCGGGCATGGTGACCGAAGCGGACTATCAGAACTGGACAGTCGAGCAGCTCAAGCCCTACTTCGATACGGTGATCTCTGCGTTCGGGCCGAAGCGCGTGATGTTCGGTTCGGACTGGCCGGTCTGCCTGGTCGCTTGCGAGTACAAACGTTGGGCGGACATCGTGCGCGGCTGGATCGCCGAACTCTCCGAAGCCGAACAGGAACGGGTGATGGGCGGTACGGCGATCGAAGCGTATTCGCTGTAGCGACGGCTGCAACACCGCAGCGCCCGAATTGACTCATTAAATCTTCGTAAGGACTCTTTTACTCCGTCTTGACATTGCGGCCGCAACTCCCGCCGGGCAGCCGCGTTTATAGATCCAGATGCAGCGGCTGCCGCCTGGCCAACGGCGCCGTTCATCATTCGATTTCATCGATTCAGGAGAAAAGATTCCGTGAAGAAAATCGCATTGACCCTATTCGCCGCGCTGGCTTCCACCGGGCTTCTCGTCGCCCAATCCGACGTCGAGCGCCCCGCGCCGAACTACGACGAGCTGATGGCGCATCTCAACATCGATGAGGCCGCCATCGCCTGCCTGCAGGCCAACAAAGAGGCCTTCCGCGAAACCGCGTCGCCGACCGCTGAGCAGTTGCGCGACCTGCAGCGCCAACTGCGCCAAGCCACCAGGGACGGCGCCGACACCGCCGCCATCGAAGCCGACATTGAAGCCGCCAAGCAGACGCTGGCGGGCCTGAAGAGCACCGCCGTCGCCGCAGCGCAGGGCTGCGTGACGGACTCTGCCGCGCTGGCCGAATTGGTCGCCGCGGAAACCTTGATGAACGAAGTACGACAGGCGGGCAGCCTGTTGCTGCTCGAGTCGACCGAGGAGCGCAATCCCGGTCCAAGCGTAGGCCGCGGTCGCCGCCCTGGGCCCCGCCGCTAATACGGAGCCAAGGAGGGGGGCCGGTCGGTCGCCCCTCCCGCCTCTTCTCTACCAGGGAAAACCCATCTTCGGGGAGTTCGCCAGCAGCTCCATCTCGATTTCGAGCGTCCCTCCCGAGCCCGGCGCCAATTCAATCTCAAACGCCGTGCCGTTCACCGCCAGCTGCTTCCCGCCCGAGCGCACCGACTTGAACTGGTGCTCGCCGTAAGCGCCGGCCTTGACGATCACCGTGCGCGGCTCCACCTGATGGAGGTTGACCAGCTCCACCGTCAGCACCTGCGGCGTGATTTTTGACACCAGCGAGCCCACGTCCGCCGGCAGGCCCACGCGCTGGTTGTCCGGATCGTAGTAGAGCAGGCGCGTATGCAGCACGTTGCCCGAGCGGCCGGGAGGGTTGGCGCCCAGCATCAGCTCGGTGAGCGTGTCCGCCTGCGCCGGGTTGAAGCGCTGCGGATAGTCGGAGGTGCGTTGATCGCGCCCCTGGTTGTCTTTCTTCAGGCCCGCCACGCGCCGCCGGATGCTCTCCAGATCGCCGCGCAGAGCCTCAGCCGGGTAGCCGGGGTTGTCGCCGGCCAGATAGCGCATCCAGGGGTCGCCGTCGAGGCCCTCCAGATGCGTTTTGTCGAAGGTGTAGAGGTAGATGTCGCGCTGCACGTCGGTGTGCTGGCTCGGGCGGTAGCCGTACCAGCCGTCGTCGCCGTGCTTGCCGGGCAGCAGAACGCGGCCGTTCTCCACCTTCTTCACCGCGTAGAGGTTGCGGATCTGCAGACGCAGCGGCTCGAGCCACTTCGGATCGCCCGACAGCAGGGTGGCGACGCCGAGGGCGATGCGCGGCCCGCGGATGAAGTAGTTGCGGCTGTTGGACTGCGGCCAGAAATTCCAGCCGAAGGTGCCGCCGTACCACTTGCCGTCCCACTCGCCGCCGATCGTGCCGTCCAGGCCGATGTTGGTGGGAATGTTGCCGCCGTTTTCGACGATGCGGTCACGCCAGGCGCCGATGTAGTCAAGCGCCCAATCCTTGTACGAGTTGTCGCCGGTAAGCAGATGCGCGTTGAAGCCCAACGCGGCGGTGCAAAGGTTGAGCGGGTGATCGCCCTTGATGTTCGACGCCGTCTCATAGCGTGTCAGCCGTTCGGGGTCGCCTTCCACCGCCAGACCGCCCCAATCATGGACGCTGGCCGGCGTGATCTTCGCGCCACGGCTGCCGTTGTGGATGCTCTTGATGATCTTCTTGTCGCGGTCATAGTTGTCGGCGTGCGGGTCGTCGCCGGTATAGAACCGTGCGAAGCGGCGCATGCGCGTTCGATAGAGCGGGTCGTCCGGGCGGGCCAGCCCATAAAGCTGGAAGGCGGCGACCGCCTCGCCGGTGTGCTCCCAGTCAAACGAGGTGACGAACTCGCGCCAATACATGCCGTTCTTGGCCATCTCGATGCTCTCAATCTTGGCCTCGCTGAACTGCGTGATGTGGCCTTCCCAGGCGCGCTTGTAGTCGGCGAGCACGGAGTCGTCGCCGCCCAGCGCATACAGCAGCGTCCAGCCGCCGAAATTCTCCATGGCGTCGTCGGCGCCGTCGTTGCCGCCCCAACGCTCGACGCACTTGAGAAAGTTGCGCTCGTCGAGGTAGTGGTTCGCAAAGATATGGGTTCCCTCGGAGGCGGCGTCGAGTACGGCTCGCTCGAGCAGCGCCCACTCCGGCGGCGGTGTGGGGTCATCCAAGGTGACGGCGGGCGTTTGGGCCGACAGCGGCAGGGCCAGCAGCAGGACGAGAAGGTAGCGCATCGTGCGCCTATGCTAACCGGCTCGGCCGAGGAATTCCACTATTCGAGCAGGCCGGGGGAGGTCTGCCGCACAATCTCGACGATGGCGCGGCGGTCGGCTGCGCTGAGGTGATCGAACTGCGCATCGCCATCGATGAGGATGTCGCGCAATCGGCGCTTCACGTAGTCGAGCGTCTCGCCCGGCAAGGCCTCGAAGGCTTTCGAGCCGACCAGGTAGCTGAGCGGATAACGCAGCAGCCGGCGGTCGAGATCGAGCTGCCGCAACGAGCGGCCCTGGTCGTCGAACGGGCCTCGACTTTCAAACTCTTCGGCGAACCTCGAATCGCCGCGAACAGGCGAGGGCAGCGGCGCCTCGTCGGCGAACAGCAAAGCCCGCACGAGCTCCTCGGCCGGACGTTCGATGCGCCGCTGGATCGACGCCGCGCTCTCGTCGCTGAGCTCGCCAAACAGGCGCAACATGTCGGCGCGGTAGGCGATGGCGCGTTCGGCTTCGCGGCCGGCCCGGGCGATGCGGTTGTGCGTGTCGGTCTGGTGCGCGAGCACGAGGTGGGCGACGATGTCGGAGGTCTGGGCCGGGTAGTCGGCTAGATCGAAAAGCCGTCCCAGCTTCACCGGTTCCGACGAAGGTTCGAGCGCCTCATCGGAATTGAAGCTCTCGAGCCAGCGATTGCCCAGGTGCGGGGCGATCTGCCGCGCGCTGATGTACCAGCCGCCGAAGCGCTGCTCGAAGGGCGTCCCTGCGTCCACATCCACCGACCCGAGCCGCAACACCGGCTGCCCGTCCGGCGCCGGATGGACCGAACGCGTCACGTGGCCGGGCACGTCGAGCGTCCGCGCCGACTCATGGCATTGCAGACACGTGCCGTTGTCGGGGATGAAGCGCGGACGGCTCGACGGCTGCTGGTCGAGGGAATAGAAGACGCCGGCCCCGCCCGGCGCGGCGGCCGAGATCTCGAGAATTGGCCCGCCGCGCACCCAGCCGACGTAGACATCGTCGTTGAAATAGAGTGCGCGCGGCGACTCCGGGCGAATCAGCCGGAACTGGGCCGAGGTTTTCGAAAAAACCAGCGTCTGCGACGAGAGCGGAATATCGAAGGCTTCCAACAGCGACAGCAGCCAGCCCTTGCCGCCGGGGTCGAAGCGCAGTTCGACTTCGCCCCGATCGATGCGTTGCTGAAGCCGCTGAATCGGGTCGAGCGCCGGGGCGGCGGTGACAAAGAGCAATAACAGGATCGTGAAACGCGCCAACCGCCAGCCCTCTTCGCCCCTGATGATATCAGCGGCGTCAGGCGCGGAGTTGGCCGCCGAACCAGAGACGATTCGCCGTTTCTCCCACGATCCAACGCTTGGCCTCCGCGCTCAGCGGCAGCTCTTCGAGATAGATGGCGAGGCTTTGGGCGTAGGTCAACTGCGGCGAATACTTGGCCTGCGGGAAGTGCGAGCCCCAGGCGCAGCGCTCCGGGCCAAACATCTCGATGACCTCGAGCATCGTCGGCTGGAAGGACTTGCAGGGATAGCCGTCCGCGCAGCCTTCGGGGCCGTTGGCGATGTTCGAAAGCTTGGTGTGGCAGTTCGGCCGCTTCGCGAGCTTACGCAATGCAGCCAGGGTTTCGCGAACCGGGCCGCCGGCCTCGAGCTTGAGGCAGTGGTCGAGCACGACGGGCAGATCGGAGAACTCGGCCAGCAGCCGGTCGGCCTGATCGGCCAACAGATAGTCGGTCTGCAAGTTCACCACCACGCTGTGCTCGTAAGCCGAACGCCATAGCGCACGCACGCCGGGGTGGTCGAGCCCGGCGCCGCCTGCGGGCACGCCGCGCAGCCCCTTTACGCCGTACTGTTGGACGAAGCCCGCCAGCTTCGCCGGACTCGCCGGATCGGCCGGGTCGAGCGTGACGACGCCGGCGATCCAATCCGGGTGCGCCTTGGAGGCGTCGCAGATCAGGCGGTTGTCAAACCCGTAGAAGCCGCTGACCTGTACGGCGGTGACGGCCTTCACGCCTGCAGCGTCGATTTCGCGCCGCAGATGCTCGATCGTCCCCTGGCCGGCGGGCGGCCGGGACGGGTTGGGCTTGGGCGGGTATTTCCGCTCGTCGGCGGAGAACAGGTGCGCGTGCGTATCAATCGCCAGCATTTGCTGTCGAGAATACACGAAGGGCGCGGCAGCGAGCCGCGCCCTTCGCCTGTGAGACTCGTAGAGGAGTCCTTAGTTCTGCTTGTGGGTGGCGTACTTCCTGCGGAAGCGCTCCACGCGGCCCGCGGTATCTACCAGTTTCTGCTTGCCCGTGAAGAACGGGTGGCACGCTGAGCAGATCTCCAAGTGGACATCGCCCTTGTGCGTGGATCCGGTCTCGAATTCTTCGCCGCAGGCGCAGCGAACCTTCACGGTCTGGTATTGCGGATGAATCTCGGCTTTCATCAGTCTCTAGCCCTCGCTTGTCTTTCCTGGCAAACCTTACGAGTATACCACTCATCTGTGGTGCGCCAAACTCTTCCCCGCAACGCCGGGCCGGGGCGGCCGAAAAGACGAAACCTGACCCCGGCAGCCCGCGTCACGAAACCAAGGAAGCGCTCCCCGGGGACCTTGGCAGGACCTGGGGTGAACATATGCGATGGAATTCTTTCCGCCTCTTCTTGTTGGCGGCTGTTCTTCTTTCTGATGCCGGCGCGGCCGAGCGGGATGCAAAACATGTCTACACGGCGGTTCTCAGCGATCCGCCCGTCGCCGCACGAATAACGCCGGCGGACAAGGGAGCCGACCTCCGCAAGCTGGCGGCGCCGGTGCTGGCTGCGCAGGATCTGGTGCGGGCGCGCCTCGCCGCATCGAACATCGAGGTCATGGGCGCGACGCAGCACGTGCTCAACGCCGTGTTCATCCGCGCCACCGTAGACGAGGCCCGGCAGGCGGCGGCGACCGCCGGCGTGAGCCGCGTGTTTCGCGCCCGGCGCTTCCAGACCTGGGCGACCGAGGGCCGTTACGGCCCTCGCGCCAACGCCGCCGGCGACGTGATTCGCGCTCTCGAGGCGCGGCAGGCGCTCGGCGGCCCCAACCAGGCCGGCAGGGGCATGCGCATCGGCGTGATCGACTCCGGCGTCGATCTGAGCCATCCTTCGTTTCGCGCCGACGGTATGCAGTTTCCGCCCGGCTTCCCCAAGGGCCGACCCGAGGACCTGCCGTTCACCACGGCCAAGGTGATCGCCGCCCGCAGCTACGTGCATCTGCTCAACGCGGACGACCCGGCCGTCTCGACTCCCGACGACCGCACCCCCCGCGACCGCGTCGGCCACGGAACCGCCGTGGCGATGCTGGCCGCCGGGCGCCCGGTCGATTCTCCGGCCGGCGAGTTGGTCGGCGTGGCCCCGGCGGCGTATCTGGGCAATTACAAGATTTTCGGCGCCCCCGACATCAACGAGTTCTCCAACGACGCCGCCGTGATCGCCGCCATGGACGACGCCGTCGTTGACGGCATGGACATTCTGACGGTGAGTTTCGGCGCCATCGCGCAGTTCCCCTGGGATGCAAACGGCTTTGACTGCGCCGCCGATGAAGGCGTGCTGTGCGACCCCGTCGCGCAGGCCGCTCAGAACGCAGTCGACAATTTCGGCGTGGTGGTCGTCGCCGCCGCAGGCAACGCCGGCGCCTTCGGCGAGCAGAGTTTTCCGACCCAGAATACGATCTCGACCCCCGGCACGGCTCCCGGGGTGCTGACCGTGGGAGCGACGGTCAACTCGCGGCGGCTGCTGCAGTCAGTGCGTTTTGGCGGTCGTCGCATCGACGCTTTGTCGGGAACGGGTCCTGAGCCGGAGACCGCGCTAGAGGCCGTTGCGGTCGACACCTTCGCTCTGGGCGATGCGCAAGCCTGCTCGCCCTTGCCGGGCGGCTCGCTCACCGGCCGGATCGCCGTGATCGATCGCGGCGGCTGCGAACCCGAGTTCAAGGTCGAGTTCGCCGACCAGGCCGGCGCGGTCGGGGTGGTGCTGGTCAATACCGAGGGCCGCGATGCGCCCGAAGTGGTGCTCAATCTCGAAACGACCGACATCCCGACCTACACGATCGGCTTCTCCGACGGGCGGAATCTCATCGACCGGCTCGCGTCGAGCAGCAATGTGATCGTCACGCTCGACCCCCAATTGCTCGAGGAGCCGTTCGCCTCGGATCAGCTGGCGCCGTTCAGCTCGCGCGGACCGTCGGTGGGCGGCGGGCTCAAGCCGGAGATCGTGGCCCCGGGCGCGTTTCTCTATGCCGCGGCGCAGCGCTTTGACCGCAATGGCGACGCCTTCAGCCCCAGCGGGTTCGAGACCGTGGACGGCACCAGCTTCTCGGCGCCGCTGGCGGCCGGCGCGGCCGCGCTGGTGTGGCAGGCGAATCCCGGCTTCACTGCAGAAGACGTCAAGTCGGCGCTGGTCAATACCGCCGCGTTGGCGGTGATCGAAGACGGCGAGGACGCGCCGCTCACCGCGGTCGGCGGCGGACTGCTCGATGTCGCCGAGGCGATCGGACCGATCGGCTCCGTGGCCCCGGCGGCCGTCGGTTTCGGCGACCTGCGCGACAACCCGCTGCCGCTCGAGCGGACCCTGCAAGTGACCAATACAACGAGCCTGCCGGTCGAGTACACGCTGCGAATCGTGGAGCGGACTCTCGGCGGTGCGCGTGTGAGCATGGGCGGCGTGGCCACGGCGCGTTTTCTGCTCGAACCCGGGCGGACGGGCTCGGCTGTATTGCGCTTGGATGGGAATCGTCCGGCTGCGGGGCAATATGAGGGCTTCGTGGAGGTGTCGGGCAGCCGCGACGGGCTGGAGTTGCTCATCCCGTTCTACTACGCGGTCGGCGACGGCGTGGCGTCCAACGCCTTCGCCATCACCGGGACCGGCGTGGTGGGTACGGTGAATGAGCCGCACCCCGAGCTGCTGATCTTCAAGGCGCTCGACCGGCACGGCCAGCCGGTTCCGAATCTGACGACGACGTTCTCGGTGACCGCGGGCGGCGGCGCGATCTTCCAGGCCGATCCGGCGACGGACGCCTTTGGCGTGGCGGCGGCTGACGTCGATATGGGCCCCGATCCGGGCTTTCAGGATTACCTGGCGAAGGCCGGCGGCCTCGAGGTCCCTTTCTTCAACGAGGCGCGGCTGAAGCCCTGGATTTCGGGAGCTGTGAACGGCGCCGGCTTCGCAGCCGGACGGCCGGTGGCGCCGGGCTCGATCCTGTCGATCTTCGGCGAGGGGATCGCCGAGTTCACCGGCCAGGCCACGACCCTGCCGCTGCCGGTGGCGCTCAAGCACGTCAGCGTCAGCTTCGATTTCCCCGAGGACGGCGTCAGCGAGCCGGGCCGCTTGTTCTTCGCCAGCCCGAACCAGCTGAATGTGCAGGTTCCGTGGGAGCTGGCCGGGCGTAACTTCTGCCTGATGAAGGTGCGCATCGGCGATTCGGTGAGCGAAGTCTTTCAGTTGCAACTCTCCGACGCCGCGCCGGGGCTGTTTGAGTTCGCCGCGGACGGCCGACAGTTGGTGATTGCCACACACGCTGACGGCGCGCTGGTCACCGCCGCCAACCCGGCGCGGGCGGGAGAGACGCTGATCCTCTACGGAACGGGTTTCGGCCAAGTGGACGTCGCGCAACAGACCGGCGTGGCGGCCGGCGCGTCGCCCGTGGCTCGCACCCGGCAGACGCCGACAGTGACGGTCGGAGGGCGAACCGCGACGGTCCTGTTCAGCGGACTCACGCCGGACTTCGTGGGCCTCTACCAGGCCAACATCACGCTGCCGGGCGACCTGCCGGCGGGCGATCATCCAATTTTGATGAATGCGGCCGGAGCGGATTCCAATCAGTCGCTCCTGATTGTGCGGTAATTTTCTGAAATGGGGTGTTTAGCTGACTCCAGCGACCCCAATATGTTGTGGTTGGGACGTGCAGGGAAGCGGAGATTCGGCGGCCCCTGCTTCGCCCGTCAGCCGGAAACTACGGTCTGGCGTTCAGTTTTGATTGTTGAGGCAAACGAGTTTGGCGGAGGGCCAATGCGAATGGCCTTCCGCCACTCACCCCTTCTTCAAACAATACAGCACTCCATCCCGAGACCCAATCACCAGCCGATTCCCGGAAATCGCAGCCTGCGCCACCACCGCCCCGCCCAAGGTAAACTTCCACAGCTCTTCGCCCGAATCCACGTTCAACGCATACAAATTCCCGTCGTTCGAGCCGACCCAGATGACATCCCCCGCCAGCACCGGCGAGGAGTCCACGCGCGAGCGCGTCTGGAACTCCCACAGCAGCTCGCCCGTCTTCTCGTCGATCGCGTGGACGAGCTTGTCGCGGCCGCCGATGATGACTTTCCCGCGGCTGACCACCGGCGACGAGTAGTACTGAAAGTCCGTGCGGGGATGGTGGTAGCGCCAGACGATCTCGCCCTTCTTCCAGTCGACAGCCAACACTTCGTTGCCCATCGTGCCGATGTAGATGCGGTCGCCCACCAGCGCCGGGGTCGAAGCGATGTAGTCCGCCAACTCGACCTGCGAGACTTCCGCGCCGCTGGCCACGTCGATGATGCGCAGCATGCCGTCGCAGCCGGTCACAAAGGTCCGGCCTTCCTTCACCGCCGGGCTGCAGTGCACGCGGTCGGCGGTCTGGTACTTCCAGTTCTCCTCGCCGGTTTTGGGGTGCAGGCTGTAGAGGTTGGCGTCGTAGGAGCCGAACAGAATCGCCTCGGGCTGGCACATCGGCGATGACAGGATTTCCGCGCCGGTGGCGTGCGTCCACTTCGCCTCGCCCGTCTTGATGTCCACCGCGTGGAAGACGCCGTCTTCGTCGCCGAAGTAGACGACGCCGTCCTGCACGCAGCCGGACGCGGGCACGCCCAGGCCGGCCTGATAGACCCATTTCGCCTTGCCTGTCTCCAGGTCCACGGCGTGGAACTTGCCGTTCATCTCGCCAAAATAGACCGTGCCGTCAACGATGATCGCCGTCGAGTCGATGCCGTCGGGCGCGTCGTAGGTCCACTCGACCTCGAGCGGCGGCGCCAGCGCGACGGGCGAGACCGAGTTGCGCTGTGCGTTGCCCAAGAAGTAGGGCCAATCGGCTTGCGCGGCGCCGATGCCGAGCAGCAAAGCGGCGGCGAGGGTTAGTAAGCGCATCGATAGACCTCCTCGAGTTCAGCGGCTCCCACGGGGCGCGGGTTGAACTGCGCCGTCCACTGCTGGGCGGCTTCGGCGGCGAGCGCGGGGATGTGGGCCAACTCTACGCCGTGGTCGCGCAGTCGGGTGGGCAGTCCGGCGTGCGCCAAAAAGCCCTCGACGGTGGACGCCAGCGACTCGGCGCCGCCGAGCTGTTCGTAGAGATCGCCCACCACCTCGGCGTTGAAGCGAATCACCGCCGGCAGCGACGCGCCCACGGCGGCGCCGTGGACCACTCCGTAGCGCGCGGTGAGCGGGTTGGCGCAGGAGTGCGCCGCGCCGAGCATCGAGTTCTCGATCGCCGCTCCGGCAAAATGGGCTCCCAGCAGCATGCCCGCGCGCGCCTCCTCATTGGTTGGATCGTCGAGGGCGCAGCGAAGGTTACGAGAAAGAAGCCGCCAGGCTTCGCGCGAATAGGCTTCCGACACCGGGTTGCGTTTCTTGGTGACCCACGTCTCGAGCGCGTGCGTGACGGCGTCGATCGCGGTCAGCGCGGCCACCACGGGCGGCTGCGAGGCGGTCAGATCCGGGTCGAGGATGGCGACCGCGGCGGCGGCCTTAGGGTCGCCGCAGGCCATCTTCTTGTGGCTGTGCGGGTCAGAGATCAAGGCGAACGACTGCGCCTCGCTGCCCGTGCCGGCGGTGGTGGGGACGGCGATGAGCGGCAGCATCGGCTTGTGCGCCTTGCCGACTCCCCAGTAGTCCTCCATGCGGCCGCCGTTGGTCAACAGAAAGTTGACGCCCTTGGCGCAGTCCATGGAGCTCCCGCCGCCCAGCCCGATCAGCAGGTCGATTTCGCGCGCGGCGGCAAAGATGGCGGCGGCGTCGACGTGCCCGGTGGTGGGGTTCTCGGCGACGTCCTGATAGACGAACGAGATCAAGCCGGCGGCGTCGAGCGAGCGCTGGGCGACGGCCGGGTAGCCGGCCTTGACGATGCCCGGGTCGCTGACGATCAAGGCGCGCTGCGCGCCAAGCTCCCGCGCTAGCTCGCCGATGCGGCCCAGTGCGCCCGAGCCGAACACCACACGCGTCCGAGGTTGAAAGTCAAAGGGAGTCATCAAGAGCCCGCCAGCGTCTGAATAGAGACTGCGGCGGCCATGCAAGCCGCCGCACGTGAACCGGAAACGCCTACCTGGAAAGGCCGTCAATAGACGCCGACGGTTACCTCTCCGGACTTCTTCGTGGTGAACGGCCGCACATTGCGCACGCCTTCCCACGGATAGGCGTCGCAGGGAGGCTCGCGCTCGCACATGTCGCGCTCGGGGAAGCGCGGCATGAAGAACTCCTTGGTCAGGGTGGTCAGCAGCACGCGGCCGGTCTCGTTGTAACCGACCTCTTCGTCCATGTTGTCGGGGTTGACCACTTGCGTCGCGGCGCGCGGTTGGGGCGAGAAGTAGATGATGGCGTAGTCGTCGGCCGGGTCGAACGGCTTGTGGCAAGCCAAACCCATCAAGGTGTTGCCGTAGGTGGCGGCGAAGTAGGCGCCCTCGAGCAGCTCCTCCACGGCGAAGCGGTGGAACTGCGGAGTCATCTCGGTGCCGCCGCAGAACACGCCGGTGATGCCGTACTTCTTGAGCGAGATGCGGTCGCAGAGCGCCTCGAGCAGCTTCGGCGTGGTGAAGATGCACTTGATGCCCGGGTGTGCGCCGAGGATGGTGATGGCCTGGTCGATGCAGTGCTTCTTGTAGCGCTCGGCCTCGTCGATCTCGCCGCGCTTGAGCAGCTTGACCACCCAGCGGGGGTCGAGGTCGATGCCGAAGTTGATGCCGCCGCGCACCTGCGCCAGATGCTCGATCGCCAGCCGCAGCCGCCGGGGGCCGGTCGGACCGAGTTGCAGCCAGTCCGACCCGATCGGGAAGTATTCGTCGGGCAGGGTTTTCGAGAACTCGGAGTAGTCGGTGCGGAAATCGTCGATGTTGATGCGGGTCTTGGGCACGCCGGTGGTGCCGCCGGTCTCGAAGACGTAGACAGGCTTGTGCGCCAGCCCGCGCGGAACCCATTTGCGCACCGGCCCGCCGCGCAGCCACTCGTCCTGAAAAAGTCCGAACTTCTTCAGATCGTCGAAGCTATGCACCTCTTCGCGCGGGTCGAAGCCCAGCTCCTGGGCGCGGTTGAGCCAGAACTCGCAACCGGTCTCGGGCGAGAAGTGCCACTGGATAATTTCGCGCACATGGGCGTCGAGGCGCTCACGCGCCTGGTCGATACGCGGCTGGAGTTCGGTCGAGGTCGCCATAGGTTTTCCTATTCTGACGAAAAACTCCCCGGCGGGGCCAGATCTTGGACCAGGGATTGCAAGTTTGTCGCGGCGGAGGAGCGCCATGCGACGGATGGGTTTTGCTTTCGTGCTGTTCATCTGGGCGTCGACGCCGGCTCTGCCGCAGGGAGGCGACGCCGAGTACGGCAAGGACATGCTGGAGATCCGGCGTTGCACGGACTGCCACGCCGTGGCCGGCGAGGGAGGCGATTCGGCTCCGGACCTGGCAAAGATTCCTGCCGGGGGCTATTCGCCGGCCGGTTTGGCGGCGACCATGTGGAACCACGCGCCGCAGATGTGGAAGGCGATGGAGGCCGCCGGCCGTCAGCCCACCGGGTTGCAGCCGAGCGACATCGCCAACCTCTACGCCTACTTCTACTCGCTCGAGTTCCATGACCCCGACGGCGACGCCGCGGCGGGCGAGAGGGTGTTTTCGGCCAAGAACTGCGCCAAATGCCACGCGCTGCCCGGCGTAGAAGACGAAACGATGCCGGGCGCCCCGGTCGAGCTCTGGTCCTCGATGGCGGACGCCACCCTGTGGCTGCAGGAGATGTGGAATCACGCCGAGGCGATGCAGGCGGCGATCGAGACGAAGGGATTGAAGTGGCCCCAGCTGTCCGCCGAAGAGATGGCCGGCTTGGTTGCCTTCATCCAGACCATTCCGCCGCACGACGACGCGGTGAAGTACATCCGTCTGGGCGACCCGGCGCGCGGACAGGCGATCTTTGACCGTCAGGGCTGTAGCGGCTGCCACAGCTTCGATCCGGCTGAGACGGGTAAACGCGTGATCGCCAGCGCCAAAGAGGAGCCGCGGCTCGGCGGGCTGGCGGCAGCCTTGTGGAGCCACTATCCGCTGATGCGAGCCGCCGGCGCGAAGTTCGAGCCGATGGAGCTCGACGAAATGGCCGACCTGACGACATACCTGTTTCGCGAAGGCTACTACCAGACCAAGGGCAAGGCCTCTCGCGGCGAAAAACTGGCGGCGGAGAAGAAGTGCACCCAGTGCCACGGCGCCGACAACCCGGACATCCCGGCGGCCGACCTAGCGACGGTGGGGCCGTATTCGGCGGTCGAGATGGCGTCCACGGTGTGGACCCACGGCCCGAACATGAAGCTGTTCATGGACTATCTGGAAACCGAATGGCCCACGATCAGCGAACAGGAGATGGCGGACCTAATCGCCTATCTGAACAAGTGAGGCCGGCTAGCTGGCCTGTTGCAGGGCGCCGGCGCGACCGGCCGCTTCGCCGATCTGCTCGGCGACGGCCTCGGCCAGCCGCTTCTCACGGAAGTGCGATAGCGCCACGGCCTTGCGCCCGGTGATGGTGGTCAATTCGATCTGGTAGTACGGGGCCGCATCCACCAGACCGGATCGCAGCCCGGCCGGCTTGACGTCGACCGACTCGATGTCGACGAGGTGAAAGGACTGCTTGCGCGAGCCGATCGGCGAACGCCGGCGGATGGCGATCATGCCGTCGGCGATGCGCGCCTCGCGGCTCACGCTCCACGGCGCCAGCAGCGCCGCCAAGAACCCGAGCCCGACCGCGAACATCGCCCAGGTGGACCAGTTGGCGCCTTCAGCCGTGGCCAGCCACAGCAGTTGGAACCAGAACAGCAGGCAGGCCAGGGTGACCAGTTCGCTGGCTGCGTTGGGGCGGGCGTTGTCGCGGAAGATCGCGGCGTTCCCGTCGACAACCACCGGCGGCGGGGTCGGAGACTCCGCACCGGAGAGCCCCGCCAGGCTCCAGTCAGCCGTCTTGTCCGGCGCGCCCGAGCCCTCCTCGATCGGAGTCTCGAAGGCGCAGCCGAAGTCCGCCTCGGGCAGTTGCGCCGAGGCGCGCAAGGTCCAGGAGATGCGGGCGTCGCCGGCGGAGGCGCTCGCCAGCGCCACCTTGGGCAGTTCGAACTCGACCGGAATCGAGCTGCCGCCGAAGCGCGCGCCGGGCAGATCGCCCCTCACCAGCTTGCGGAAGTGGAACAGCACCTCGCCGCTCGAGCGGCCGGCGCTCTCGCGAAATTGCCGGATGCAGCTCAGGTCCAGCTGGTAGCCGGCCTTGGGAATCGTTCTCTGGCGGCTGCGGATCACGCCGCACAGCCGGCCTCCGATGCGGCCGGGGCCGACGGGCATCTCGAGTTCACTGACGGTGAAGACGCCGTGCACGCGGGTCAGATGCGCGGCCCAGCCCAACAGAGCCAGGTCCAGTCCGATCATCCCGACCTTGGCCCAGGATTCGCCCGCGCTCGCGGCGTCCCACCCCATCGCCACGTCCAGGATGGTAATCGTCAGCACGAACGGCAGCGTCGAGTACACGAAGATCAGAGCCCGATGGTAGGTCGCGCCCAGGAAGACCACGATGCACAGGAACAGGCGCGGATGCCAGTCCGCCAGCTGCGTCGCCGGAGCGGCGTAGTAGAGGAAGACCAGCGCCGAGGCGAGGCCGAGCCAGCCGAAGAAGATCTCCCACACCGACATCGTCACGTCGGTGGAGACGTCCATCACGCCGCCTTCCTTCGAATCCAGGCGCCGGATCTGGCTTCTGCGGATCAGCCCGAAGCCGTGCGCGGCCAGCAGCAGCAAAGTCGCCGTAAGTAAGAGAAGATAGCGGTAGCCGGCCTCCTGTTCGCCGGCGCCGAAAATCATCGGCGCGACGTAGATGCCAAATCCGTAGGCCAACACCAGCAGCAGCCCGTAGACGAGGCGGGATCCGATGCGGATCGATGATTTCGGCGCGCGCTTCACGGCATACCCTCGCTCATCCCTATCGGCGCCAAGGTCGAGACGCGTTATTGCACGAGCCTCGCGACCCGATATGGGGACAAAGGTCAGTGTAGGGCCGGACACGGAGAGGCGGACACTGAGTCGATCCCTGAGTTCCCCTGGAGCATTGGCCTCAGACCAAACCGGTTGGGGCGCTGCCTCAAAGGGGTAATAGGTACAGTGGTTTGCTTGATAACTCTTTGAGATTGTCCTAGTACTTCCTGATAAAATTGGGCAGCAACACAGCAGTGGCCAGTGCCACCGAAGCCGTTCATATTTCTTCGCGGGGCGCGCCAGTTACTGACTTTGCGCGGCCCGAAACCGCGCCGCGGCCTACACCTCTCGGATCTGGGATTGATTCGAGACGGTTCCGTCCTAGTCGAGGGCGACAGGATCCTGGAGGTTGGTTCGACTCGACGGATCGAGAATCTCGCCAAGTCTAGAAAAGCCCGTGTGGTCGATGTCACCGGCAAGGTGCTGCTGCCGGGTTTCGTGGACCCGCATATGCGGCTGCCGCTGGCCCATCCGCGCCTGCGCAGTTTCGAGCAGAACATCGCAGGCGCGCCGGTGCAATGGGATGTTTCCGAGCGGCCCGACTCGACGGTGAAGTTCGCTTCGCCGCGCAGCCTGCGCATCGCCGCTCGTCGCTGGACCTATTTGGCCGCCGCGTACGGCTCGACGACGATCGAACTGCGCTCGGATCAGGGCCTCAACATCGACGCCGAACTCAAGGCGCTACGCGCGGCGCGGGCGCTGGACGGCGATCCGATCGAGGTCTCCACCGCGTTCGGCGCGAGCCTGCCGGCCGGCATGGATCAGGCCGAGGGGGTGGAACGCGTACTCGAGACGCTGGAGCGTCTTGCCGGCCGGCCCGGCCTGTGCTCCGCGGTCGAGGTGGAGTGCGGCCCGCGCAGCTTTCGCGAGAGCGCGGCCCGCGCGATCCTGCGCCGCTCGCGGCAGCTGGGTTACGATCTGCGGCTGATCGTCGACTCGGGCGGCGAGGGCGGCCACGCCGGACTCTCCGCCGATCTCGAGACCCGCACCGCCGAGCGCCTCGAAGCGATTACCGAAGGCGACATCGACCGGCTGGCCGACTCCCGGGTAATCGCCCTGCTGCTGCCCGCGGTCGCTTATCATCAAGGCATTCCGTATCCGCCGGGCCGGCGACTGATTGACCGCGGGGCCGCGGTGGCGCTGGCGACAGGGTTCGGCGCGGACGCCTCGCCCGGCTTTGGGATGCCGATCGCCATCTCGTTGGCCTGCCGCGAAATGCGCTGGATGCCCGAGGAGGCGATTGCCGCGTCGACGATCAATGCCGCCGAAGCGATCGGCAGGGCGGACCGGATTGGCTCGATCGAACCCAACAAGCAGGCCGATATCACGGTTTTTGACGTGGATGATTATCGAGAAATTCCTTATTTTTTTGGAGTCAACCTCTGCTTTTTGACCATGAAACAGGGCCGAATCATTTACCGCGCCGGCGCCCCCCCGGCGCTCGACGCGCTTTCCGAACGCAGGAGTGATCCATCATCATGAGTCGCCCGCTGATCGAGGCTGTACCCAACTTCTCCGAGGGCCGCGACCCGCAGACGCTCGGCGCTTTGCGAGACGCTCTGCGCTCGTGCGAGGACGCCTTTCTGCTGGACGACTCGGCCGACCCCGACCATCATCGCTCGGTCTACACCTTGGCCGGAAAACCCGAGGCGGCGGTGGAAGCGCTGCTGGCCGGCGCGCGCGTCGCCGTCGAGCGCATCGACCTCATCCGCCATCTGGGCGCGCATCCGCGCATCGGAGCGCTGGACGTGGCCCCGTTCGTCCCGCTGCTCGATTGTTCATGGGAGGAGTGCGTCGAGACGGCCGAGGAGTTCGCGCAGCGGCTGTGGGAGGAGCTGCACGTGCCGTCGTATTTCTACGGCCGGGCCGCGACGCGCCCGGAACGCGAACGACTGGAGCAGATTCGCCGCGGCGGCTTCGAGGTCCTGCGCGAAGCCGCGCTCCACTTTCCGGACCGGCGGCCCGATGTGGGCGGACCGATGCTGCATCCCACCGCCGGAGCTGTCGCCGTGGGCGTGCGGCCGGTGCTGATCGCCTTCAACGTCAACCTGCGCACCGAGGATCCCGGCCCGGCGCGGCGCATTGCGCGGATGATTCGTGAATCCTCGGGAGGCTACCCGGCGGTGAAGGCGCTGGGACTCGAGTTGCCCGCTCAGGGGCTCACCCAGGTCTCGATGAACCTCACCGACTACCGCCGCACCGGCCTGCGCACGGTGGTCGAGCGCATCCGGCGGGAAGCCGCGAACGAAGGGGTCGAAGTGGCCGCCAGCGAACTGGTCGGCTTGGTCCCACAGGCTGCTCTGGAGGGGGCGACTCCGCAGGAGCTGCTGCTCGAAGACTTCAGCGTCGACCGCATCCTCGAGAATCGGTTGCTGGCCGCCGGCGCGGTGGACCAGGCGGTCTCGCTAGACTGACGGTGTGAGCGTATCCGGCGAAGGGATGGAGATCAACCTGCACCACGAGGACGAAATCGCCGCGCTCGCCCGCCAGTTCGAGCCGACCGATCCCGAAGACGCCCAGATCACCGTGCTGGCCGCTTTTCCCGGCGAAGGGCGCCGTTATCTGCGCCGCTGCGCCGTCGCTTACGCCCGTCAACGCGGCCTGCGCGTCTTTTCGGCTGAGTTGGACCTGGACGGGGCCGAGGTCGAGCGACTGAGCTTGCAGGCTTATTGGGAGTTCCAACAGGCGAAGCGTGGAATCGAAGCCTCCTCGGAGGCGCAGGCGGCCTTCGAGCGGCTGGCCGGCCGTACGCCGACGCCCGGATTGACGGAGCTTTCGCTCGCGGCCGCGCTGATCGGCCTCGACGAGGAATCCGCGCCGCTCATCCCGCGCCTCGTCGAAGCCTTGGACGCCGACAAGCCCTGGGAGGCGCTCGCCCGGAGCCTCGAAGAAGAGGAGCGGCTGGCGGCGCATTTCGTCGACAATTCCGAGATCCCGGCCCCGCTGCGGCGGCTGCTGCTGGACCTGGCGATGGAGGAGCCGCGGCTGAAGGTGCTGATCTCCTCACACCGCCGCGAAGGCGTGGGCAAGGTGGTGCGCGGGCGGCCGAACGCGCGCTTCGAGGTGATGCCGCTCGACCGCGGGGAGTTCGAGTCGATGGTGGAGATGCGCCTGGAGTCGCCGGGCATTCCCGCCGAGGTCTACGACCAGCTGTACCGGGCCGCCGGCGGGGGCGTGGGAGCGACGGCCTGGGCGGTCGAACGCCTGGCCGACGCGGGCCTTCTGGTCCGTCGCGAGGACGGCGGCTGGCTATGGCGGGGCGACGACGAGCTCGAGCTGCCGAACCCGTTCGGCGAGGCGCTGGGCGAACAAGGCGACGACAGCAAGCTGTTGGCGAGCTTCGTCCACCTGGCGGCGCTGTGCGGCGACAACATCCCCGTCAAGCAGTTGCTGCGCTTCCTGGCCGTTGACGAAGACGACCTCGACGACGTCATCGACCGGGTCGACGAGACGCTGGGCGCGGATTCGGATGCCAAGCTCTTTGCCGAGCGCTTCCAGCACCCCTCGATGCCGGGTGAGATCGTCTACGGATTCGAAAGCGCCGCCGTCGCCTACGGACTCCGCGAGAGCCTGACCGAGACGACGCGCGGCCGGCTGGCGATCGAGTTGGTCCAGGCCATCGCGCAGGAGACGCCGCTGTCGAGCCGCGCCGGCGTCCGCCTGCTGGCCGAAATCTGCCGCCACGCCGGGGCCGATGAGAACCGCCAGGAGCTCGAGCGCGAGCTGGCGTGGCGCGTTGGTCAGCCGGATGTGGAGTTGCTGCAGCGGACGATCGTCGAGGATGTGCGCGGCGGGCAGTTGCCGGTGGCGGTCGTCTGGAAGGCCGTCAACGCGGGGCAGCTGCGCTGGCCGCCCTACCGCACGCTGGCGGTGCTCGATGCGCTCGGCGCGGTGGTTCCCGCCGAGGGCTTGCCGCCGGCCTTCCACGCCATCCGCTCCGGGGTGCTGTTGCAACTGGGACTGAACGCCGAAGCGCAAGAGGCCGCCCAAGCCGGTCTCGACCTGCCGTCGGACGATGCGCTGCTGACCTCGGCGCTATGGGAGCGGCTGGGGACGGCGCAGAAACGCCGAGGCTTCGACACTGAAGCCGAACAGAGTCTGGGGCAGAGCCGCCTGCTGCACGAAAAGCTGCTCGAGGCCGGCGACGCTCGGGTCGTGCCGCTGTTCGAGCAGGCGGTGCAGGCCCTCCAAGCCGGCGGACGACTCGAGGAAGCCGAGCTGTTGCGCCGAAAACTGCAAGCGGTCGCCAAACCCAACCGCGCCGGCTGACGCATCCGCTGCCCGAGCGAGCTACACTGAGCGGGCGGTTGTTTCGCCATGCGACCTCTCGGCTCACTCCGGCTGTTGTTCGCCCTGGCCGTCGTCGTCGGATCGGCTGCGGCGTCGCCCCCTTCCACCCGCCTGGTCTGGTCGGACCAGAGCACGAATCTGCTTGGCGGCCCTTCCCCGGACGGCCGCTGGATCAGCTACGTCGACCCCGCCAGCGGCGACTTGGCCGTCTATGATGTCGAGTCGGGCGAAAAGCGCAAGCTCACCCGCAATGCGCCGGACGCGGAGACCTTCGCTTACTTCTCAGCCTTCTCACGGGACTCTTCGCGCCTCGCCTACGCCTGGTTCAACGACGAGGGTTTCTATGAGATCTGGACCGTCGCCGCCGCCGGAGGCGAGCCGCGGAAGATCTACAGCAATCCCGAAACCGGCTTTGTGCAGCCTTGCGACTGGTCGCTCGACGGCAAGAAGATCCTGACCCTGTTTTTTCGGCGGGACAACGTCAGCCAGATCGCGCTGGTGGACGCCGAGGACGGCTCGGTGCAGGTGCTGAAGACGCTGAGCTGGTTCTACCCCAAAAAGATCAGCTTCTCGCCCGACGGCCGCTACATCCTCTATGACTCGATCCTGGGCCGGGGCGGCGTGGCGCGCGACATCCTGCTGCTCAGCGCCGACGGCAGCGCCGAGCGCAAGCTCATCGAGCACGACGCCAACGACATTTTCCCCTTGTGGAGCCCTTCGGGCGACGCCGTCGTTTTCGCCAGCGACCGCTCGGGCGAAATGGATTTGTGGCGCGTGGTCGTGCGCGATGGCGACGCCGCGGGCGAGCCGCAGCGCATCGCGCGCAGCTTCGGCCGCGCACTGCCGATGGGCGTCACGGCCGACGGCGTCTACTACTACGGCCTGCGCGCGGGGCGCTCGGACGTAGTGACGGCTCGGCTGGAGAACGGCCGAGCGGTGGAGCCCGCGATGGTGGGGCTGCGCTCGGCCGGCCGCAGCGTCGCGCCGGCATGGTCGCGCGACGGCCGGCGGCTGGCGCTTTTGACGCAGCTCGGCACCGAAAACTACGGACGGGACTCGCGCGGCGTGGCCGTCTGGGTTCCGGCCACGCGCCAAGAGACGCTGCTCGTCCCCAGCCTCGCCTACATCTCGCAGCTTCGCTGGTCGCCCGACGATGCGACTCTGCTGGCCTCGGGCAGCGACGGGCGCGGCAGGTCGGGGCTCTATGCGATCAACCCCGACAGCGGCGCGGTCTCCGACCTGGTGCGGCGTCACGGCGGGCAGCCGGGCGGGGTCGAGGGGGATTGGCTCGATGCGGATACCCTGGCGTACGTGAACGAAGAGCGCACGAAGATCGTCCGCTACCAGATCGCCGAGCGGAAGGAAGAGACGCTCTTCGAGGCCGCCGACGGCACATCCATCCATCATTTGCGGGCGACGGCCGACGGCGCCTGGCTGGCCTTTGGGCTGGGTCACGAAGACCGCGTGCAAGAGATCCGCGCCCTGCGCCTGGCCGACGGCGAGCTGCGCACCCCGATGCGGGTCGACGGCGAAGGGTCGACGGTCAGTCTCGACTGGGCCGGCGAGGAACTCTACGTGACGGTCCAGGCAAAGACCCTCACCGTCTGGAAAACCGGCCTCGACGGAGGCGCGCCGTCGAAGACCGACCTGCCGGCCAGCCCGCGCATTTCCGCCGACGGCGGCCAGGTCGCCTACGTACAAAGCGACCAGCGTTCCGAAGTCTGGGCGCTGGAAGACTGGCTGCCTCCCGCCGACCGCCTGCGTTCCCACTCCGAATCCGCTCCGTAGCCGCTCGAAGAGATAACCATGACCGTTCTGCCGCGAATCGTCCGCCTGACCGCCTTTGTGTGCCTGCTCGCGAGCGCTCCCTTGGTAGCGCAGAGCTTTCGAGCCTCCACGGTGAAGGTCGACATCACGCCCGACTCGCCGGAGTGGCTGCTGGGCTATGGCGCCCGCCAGTCCACCGGCGTCCTCGACCCGATCTTCCACCGCATCCTGGCGCTGGACGACGGCGACCGCCGCTTCGTCTTCGTGGCATCGGACATCTGCCTGATCTCGCCGGTGGAGTACGAAAAGGTCGCCCGTGCGCTCGAAGAGAAAACCGGCATCGACCGGCTGCACTTCTGGTGGTCGATGAGCCACACGCACTCCGCGCCCGAGGTGGGGCCTCCGGGGCTGGCCGTAGCGTTTCTGGGCGACCGCTACACCCACGAAATCGACCCCAGCTACACCGAGATGGTGGAGCGCAAACTCGTCGACGGCGTCGCCCGGGCCTTCGAGCAGCTCGAAGAGGCGCGGCTGGCGGCGGGCTGGGGCCACTCGCTCGCCAATATCAACCGCCGGGCGCGGGACGTGGAGGGCGACACGAGGCTGGGGCTCAATCCGCTCGGGCCGACCGATCGCCGCCTGGGGCTGCTGCGCTTCGAGCGGCTCGACGGCAGCCCGATCGCCCTGCTGGCGAACTTTCCGATCCATGGCACCGTCTTGGGACCGGCGAATGTCGAGATCAGCGGCGACGCCCCGGGAGTAGTGGCCGAGTACGTGGAGAGCAAGGTCGGCGCGCCGCTGGTGTTTCTCAACGGCGCGGCCGGCGACCAGGCGCCCATCTATAGCGTTTATCCCGATGCCCGCGCGGGCCACCTGTCCGAGTTCCGGCGGCTGCTGGGCGAGCCGATCCTGGAAGCCAACCGGCGGCTGGGCGTCGCCGACCAGAAGCTGAAGATCGCCGCGTCGGAGCTGATCGTCGAGACGCCGATGAAGGACGGCCTCGAGTGGCCGGACGCGCTGCGGGACTATGCCGCAACGCGCGGCGAGGCGTCGCAGGTCCGCTTGCCGGTGCGAGTGCTGCAATTGAGCGACGAGATCGTGATCTGGAGCGCCCCGATCGAGCTGTTCAGCCAGGTGGCGGTCCGCGTGCGAGCGCGGTCGCGCTTCCCGTTTACGCTCTACGCCGGCTATACGAACGGCTGGCTGGGCTACCTGCTGACAGCGGACGAGTGGCAGTACGGCGGCTATGAGCCGCGCGTCTCGCCCTACACGCCCGCCGCGCAGTTCCACCTCGAAGACGCCGTCGGGGCAGCGCTCGACGAGTTGCCCGAGAGATAAGAACTCCACGAGGGAGCCGACAGCGACCCTAAGTGTCGTTCTTGAGCGCATTGAGGATCGTCTGCAACGCCTCGACGAGCTTCTTGTGCGCCTGCGCTGCTGTTTTGGACCCTTTCGGCGTCTGCGCTCTGACCAGATCCAAATGGAACTCAATGCCGTCTGCGACGGAACTCCGCTCGGTCGGCGAACCGGCCAGCAAGCTCTTGTAGGCATCCGCGATTTCGTCGGCAAACTTCGGCAGGCTGGCGTCATACAGACAACCGATCAGCCGGCAATCCAACGGCATGACGGAGGCCCAGAAATCGGGTTCTCGCGCGGCCTTGAGCTGAGCGCGCTCACTGGCCTCCTTCAAGGCTCGGGTATAGTCGAACTTCTTGCCGTCCAGCTCGAGGTCCTTGCGGGCTTCGTCGATGGACTGCAGTCCCAGCTCCGCGCTGAGCCAGTTGGTGAGCGGGTAGGCCGCATCCAGATCGCCGCGCTCGAGCTTGATCTTGTAAGCCTTGCGGTAGTGTTCGGCCATCTTCCGGAGGTCGGTGATCGCTTTCCTGTCCCGGATCAGATACAGCTTCCGGTACGAGCCGCCGACCAGACTGTGGCGTTCCGCTGTGGGGCCCACCTGGAGCAGAAGTTCGAGGGCTTCGAGTCCTTGCTTGGCTAGGTCAACGGCCTTTTGGTTGTCGGATTCGGCCTTTGCCATCCGGACCAAGAGGTTCCCACGTCGTTCGAGAATTTGGAGCGGCGCATCGGCCTGCTCGGGTTGCAGAGCTTTTTCGTAAGCCTCGACCGCTTCGGGAAACATCTCGACTTCGCGGTAGGCGTCGCCGATCGCCGCGTTCAGGCGGGATGACGTCGCAATCCAGTGGTCCGGCATCTGCGCCACCAGCCGCTTGAGCCGATCGCGCAGCTTGCCGACGGCCCCTGCACCCGAGGTCTTGGCCTGGTGTCCGATCGCAGCGAAATCGAACACGGCGTGATCCGGGCTGACGTAGGATTTCCTTTGCGGCGAGGCCCCTCCCCGCCGCGCCTTGAGCTGCAACCGGTAGGTCGGATCGCCGTAGCATTGGTAGGCGCCGAACGTATTGACCCTCGGATGCCTCTGGTAAGTCACCTTGCGGGCTTGCTTCACGGCGTCGCCAAACTGCTTGCCGGCCAGCATCGCTTGGTAGAACTCTCGGGCGAAGGTCGCCGCCGCTGTGTCATCCACGGCCCAGCCCGCAGCTACCACGGCGCTCACGCCGTCACGGATGAACTGCGTGCCCAGGTTGGCGGCCAACAAGTTGAAACGATGGTCTCGGTCGAGATCCATCGCGCCCAGGTGGCAGCAGTTGATGAAGACCAACTCCGGAACTCGAGGCAGTTGCGCCACGATCGCCGGCGTCAGGTAGAGATGGTCTCCGATAACCATGCCGGTCGAGCCGTGCGGCTCGTGAACGCCACTGGCGCTCAACCTTCGGTCGATCTCTCCGTGCCCTGCCAAATGCAGGATCTGGTACGGCTTGGCGAACAGGGCCGACTGGATCTCGTCGGCGCCCGATCCGATCCTTTGGGTGACATCGATCTCCGCCAGATCCAATTGTTTGGCCACCTCATTGGCTTCATTCTCAGCGCCGGGCAGATCGGGCAAGTGCGTCGGAGGGTTGCCCACCACCAGCGCCGACTCCACCAAGGAATCCACCGGCGTGCGGCCTCGTTCATCCATCGCCAGCTGACGAATCAGGCCGCCGCGAGTCACCAACGGCTCCGACTCGCCGCTGGTCTGGTCGTGCAGCAACTCCCAAGGGTAGGCCGCGGCGTTCTTCTCCAACAGCAACACCATGTTGCGCTCTTCCAACGCCATCGGCTTGAGGTCGTTCGGCAACAGCAGGTGGAACAAAGTGTTGGCAACTGCGGAATTCCAGCTCGTGCGCGTGACGGCCGTCTCGACGAAGCGCTTCACGTTCTCCAGCTGCAGCGGCAACACATTGATGTCGGCCCGGGCCCGGCCGGTCATCGTCGTAAACGTCAGCGCTCCGTCCGGAGGGGTGCTCGAGATCTGGATGCGGTGCCACCAGTCCGCGCCTTCGTTGGGCGGAACCCGGGAGCGGCGGGCCTCGCCGCTGATGAGCTCGTCAGCCACACTGACACGCCGGTTCAGCGCAGCGTCCTCGCGCAGACGCAGCAGAATTTCAGCCGCCTGGATGGCGCGGTCTCGGTACAGCTCGACGAACTGCACATTGCCAATACGCACCCACTTCGACAGCCCCTGTTCGGCGAGTGCGTCGTTGGCCCGCAACACGCCCTTCAGAATCGCCATCAGAGACTCCGCCTGCGTCAGGCCGCCGAATTCGGAGCCGATGACCAAGCTACAGAGCGGCGCCAGCACGGGCGTGTGGGGCGGCTCGTCGCCTCCTTTCTCCTTCTCCTCTTCAACCAGATGCAGGGCGTAGCGCAAAGCGCCGTTGGCAACGCTAGCCTCCAGGCCGCTGGGCAGGAGCCTGCCGATGGGGCCGAGCCCAACGATGACGGCGCCGGGCCGCAGATCGATTTTGCCGTCCGGGCGGCGGTCGTCGAGTACGATCTCGCTGCTGCCGATCTTGCCCGCATACAGTCCCAGCGCCAACCGGTTGGACAGCCGGCCCCCCAGCGTGCGGTCCAGAGCCCACTCCGCGCCCAAAATCGCATCCCCGTCGTGGTGTCCGGCTACGATCGGACATTTCACGAACGTCAGATCCCCATGGTAGACCGACAGGTGAACCGGCTCCACCTGCTTGGGCTCTTCACGCAGGAACGAGTAGCCGACCGCGGCCGCCTGCAACTCCAGCTCTTCGGGGTAGGACTCAATGGAGTCCTCGGTCATCTCGAACGGCTTGCCGTCCGCGGCCCGGGCGACGACGGGCGGCGTGCGGGACAGTTTGGTGGTGTCGCCGCCGGAGAGGATCTCGTCAATGGCCGCAAAGGCGGGCGCGTGGTCGGCGAGCTTGCCGTGCTCGGCGTCCATGTACCAGGTCTTCAGCTCCGGCAGGATGCCGCCTTCCCAAGGCACGCTGCCGTCGCCCTCATGGGTACCCAAGAACCGCAGGCGCTTGCCGTCGAGCTCCACGCCGACGGGGGTTTCGTTCGCCAACCCGGCCACGTAGAACATCCTTTCCGGGTCCCGCTCGAATTTCTTGGTGCGATCCCGAACTTCGGCGGCTTTGCTGAGATCGCTCTCGTTGGGCGTGGGCCACGTGTCGCTCACAGCGGCGATGAGTTTCTTCCAAATACCGGGCTTGAAGTAGTCCTCATCGTGCTCGGGCAGCAACTCCAAAATGCCGGGGAAGCGCGAGACAATCTCGACCATCTCGCGTTTGGAGTTCGCCAGATCCACCAGCGACAGGATGCGCAGCAGCTTGTCCTTGCCCAGCAGCACGCGGGTGATCTTGAACGAGCCGGCGTTGGGCGTGCCCAGCATCACCAGGCGGCTGCCTTCACGCTCCTTGAAGCGCTTCCACAGGGCCTCGTCCTGGGCGAACATCGTGCGCGCCAACAAGCCGCCCAGCGAGTGGGCCAGCAAACGCACGGGCTGATCGGTCTCGTCGAGCGTCTTGTGGACGTCAACGGCCAGACGCTTGGCCTCGGCGCTGAGCGACAGGCGCCAGTCATAGGGGAATGCCTTGACGGCGTGATCGACGCTGAGGTGCTCGATCAAATCGCCGTAGGGGCCGGCGAGCAGCTTGGTCGGCTTCACGAGCTGCATGCCGATCCGCAAGCGGCTCATCTGGCCCAGCGCCAGCCGAATCGGGCTGACCCAGATGTCTTGGTCCTCCTGCGCCAGGGCGCTGCCCATGATGCCGGGCAGCACAAAAACCACCGGCTTCTCTTTCGCGTCGCGCTCGCCGCGGACCAGGGCCTTGCCCAGCCGCTCTTCTTTCTCTTTCAGCAGGCGGCGCTTGGTGTCCAAGGAAAGAAACCCGTAGCCCTGACGCTGCTGAAACAGCTCGCTGTTGGCGCGCTGCTCCTCCAGACCCTGCTCGATCTTCCTGGCGGTGCGCTCGTTGGAAAAATAGTGAAAATGGTCAACCTTCGAGCCGTGGTCGAAGAAGTAGACCCCGCCGGCCCGATTGGCGCCGCCGTACATCGAAGGCGTGTTGACGACGATGTCGTGGTCGCCGGCGTAGATCAGATCCGTGACCCAGTGCTTGACCGAGCCCCAGATGCCGGAGCCTTCCAGGTCTCCCGCGATCACCGTCAGATCGGCGTCCGTTGTCACGTCCGGCCGGTTCAGCAGCCGCACCAGCGGCGAGGTCGGCCGCATCGCCTCGATGCCGGGGAAGCGGCCCGGGTCGAGACGCTTCTTGAGCACGGCCGCCGTAAACGAGCTCACCAACTCATAGGTGGGACTCGCGGCCAGGGCGGGTACGAGCTTGAGGGCGTTGAGCAGGATCGACAGCCAGCGGTCCAGGCGGTCGCTGGCTAGCGAGGTGCCGGCGGCCGGCGCCGCCACGCGCACGAAGCGTTCGATGCGCGGGGTCCGCTCGCGCAGCAAGGCGTCGAGCTCGCGCAGCTGCTCTTGCTGCTGTTGGCGATAGATCAGTTGCTCCTCGTCGTCCGGATCGCCCAGGATGGTGTTGAAATCGAGGTCGTCGAACGGGTTGCCCTGGGTGCGCTGCCCGCGGCAGAGCAGTTCGCCGATCATGCCGCCGCGCGAGTGCGACACCATGTGGATGAGCGCCTTGGGCGGCAGATTGCGGACGATGTCGAGCGCGTTCTCGATCGGGTTGGCGCCGATGGTGTGATGGTCCAGCGCAAAGATGCGCTCGCCGTAGCGTTCTCCGAGTCCGGCCCAGAGTTTTGAGTCGGCGCTGAGGTCGCCAAAGCTGCCGCCGGTGCTCGAAAACGTACCGTGGACGAACAGCAGCGTCGGTTTGTCCGGATCGATGGACGAAGCGTCGGCGGCCCGAAGATTGCTCCCCCCGCCCCAATGCTTGAAACCGGCGTCGGGCATGAACTTCTTCTCGAGAACGGCGCACAGCGCCGACGCCGCCAGCCCGGGAGCGTCAATTTCATCGAGCAGCCGATCCGCGATTTTCACCTTGAGCCGGCGCACGCCTTTGAGCACCCAACTGGCCACGCCGCGCGTCTGCCCGCCCACGCGCAGCTGCGGGTCGATCTCGATGACCCCCTCTTCCGCGTCGACCTTAGCGTCGCGAGAGGCGTAGGCGCCCTCCAAGAAGTCCTTGCGGAACTGCTCGGCGAGTATCCATTGGCGAACGCCGCCTTCGAGCTCGATTTCCAGCAGATCGTCGTCGGCTACATCTTCCAGCAAGGCGGGCTTATCGCCGGCGCGGGTTGCTCCCACGCGAATGAGGTCGGTCGTCTCGACGGAGACCTCGTCTTGGAAGCGACCGGGCTGCAAGGCGCCGGGTTCGGAAGCGGGGGGCTGCTGTTGTCCAGGGATTTTCCAGGTCGACATCTACGGCGTCCTTTGAGGTTTCGATGGGGCGTCGATCTCTTCCAGGAAATCGACCTCGCCCCGTTTATACCATCGGGGTCCAAATTATCCGTACAAAAAAACGAGTTCAGGGCGGTTATTGTCTAAGGGGGACATGCAACCATTTCAGGAAAACTCTACAGCCGGTTGGCTTCGCGAACTGGCCGCGGTTGATGCGCTCTCGGCCGGCATGCCTCCTTCGCTCGAGGCCGTCCAGAAATTACGCGCCCATGGCCGGATGGAAGCCGCCATCGAAGCCTGCCGCGCGGTCCTCGGCGGCGGCTTTCGCGGCCCCAAGGCTTGGCGGACCCTGGCCGACTTGCTGACCCAGTCCGGCCGGCGCGCCGAGGCGCGTGAAGCGTTGGCGGAGGCCTGCCGGCTCGACGCCGAAGCGCTCGACATAGCGCCGGAGGAGCGGGCTGAAACCGCAGCCTATCTCCTGGCCAGGGAAACCGGCGAAGAACCTCCCGCACAAGCGCCGGCCGGCTATGTGCGTGCGCTGTTCGACCGCGCGGCGGAGGAGTTCGACCAGCGTCTGGTCGGCCGGCTCGGCTACCAGGGGCCGCGGCTGCTGGCCGAGGCCGTCACCGATCGCCTGGGCGAGCGGGCGACGGACTTGCGCATTCTCGACGCGGGTTGCGGGACAGGGCTGGCCGCGGGGTATCTCCGGCCGCTGGCTCGACAGCTCGACGGCGTGGATCTTTCCCCTGAAATGACCGAGAAGGCCCGCGCCCGCGAGGCCTACGACGGCTTGCACGCAGGCGATCTGCTGGATGCGCTGGCCGAATCGGAACCTTACGATCTGATCTTCGCCGCCGACGTGTTTTCTTACATCGGCGAACTCTCGGCTGTATTGGAAGCTTGTTCGGGCGGCCTCGAGCCGGGAGGCCTGCTGGCAGCCACGGTCGAGGCCGCCGGTCGCGCCGACTACGTACTGGGCGCCTCGGGCCGCTATGCTCACTCGCCCGAATATCTCGAGCGATCGCTCGCCGAGGCGCAGTTCGACAGCGCCGAGATCCAACCGGCGGTTGTGCGGCACGAGGCCACCGTCCCCGTGGACTCGCTGCTGGTCACCGCCGTCAGGGCAGGTACAGAATCCCCTTCGCGAACGCGATGAGGGCGACGACTACGCCAAAGCACCACGCCAGCCCCTGTAGATCGACCCGAAAACGCCTCCAGAAGCGGCCCAAGCCTTGGCCGAGCTGCAAATCGAACAGGTGCACCCAGAGCAGCTCGTGGCCTTCGCCTTCCACCGGCTCCTCTTTGCCGGTCTTCTTGTTGAGGCGCATCGGCTGGTCAAGCTTAGCGTAGAAGGGGTCGGTGCGCGATGCTTTCTCCGGCGGCGTCAGAATGCTCACGAGCCACAGGATGGCGAAGCCGATGGCGAGTGAGATGCCGAAGTTCGCCGCCTCCCACTGCAAGAACACGCCAAAACTGCTCCAGGTCAGCCAGAAGAAGGTGAAACTCGAACCGACCAGGCTGGCGATGGCGCCGTAGCGGTTGGCCCGCCGCCAACAAAAGGCGCCGAACATCGAAATGCCCATGAACGCGGCGATGGACTCGGTGAACAGGAAGGCCTGCAGTACGTTGCCGACAAACAGACCGAAGATGACGCCGAGGGTGGTCATCGCCACGCCGGCGAAACGGCCGGCCCACAGATAGTGCTTGTCGGTCTGCTCGCGCACCACGAAGCGGCGGTAGAAATTCTGGGTGAACAGCGCGCCGCCGTCCACGGTGAAGGCCGAGCCGGTGGACATGTTGGCGGCCAGCACGCTGGCGATCATCAACCCGATCAAGCCCGGCGCCAGTAGCTCGCGCGTGGCGTAGCCGAAGGCCTCTTCGGGATCTTCCAGAGCCGGAGCGCCCTCCTGCAGCAGCATCGCCGCCACGATCACGCCCACCAGCGCCCAGCCGATGGTGCAAAAACGCTTGACGAAGTTGCCCGCCGCCATGCCCATGCGGCAGGAGTACTCGTCGTGCCCGGTGCCCACGCTGGCCAGGATGTGCGGCTGCGCGACGATGCCGATGAGCCCATTGAGCGTCAACATCAAGATGGTGAACGCCCCCACGTCGCCCGGCGTCACCATCGACAGCATTTCCGGCGACAGCGAATCGCGAATCCCGGTAAACCCGCCCACGCGCGCCAGCCCGAGCGGGATCAGCAGGAACGACAGCGCCAGGATGAAGAAGCTCTGCACAAAGTCGGTGTAGGCGGCCGACACCAGCCCGCCAACGAAGGAGTAAATCAGGAACGTGCCGGTCATCACCAGCACGACCGTGTTCGGCGTGACGGCGCCCCCGGCGGCGGCGCTGACGAGCTTGCCGGCGCCCTTGAGCATCGCGCCCATGTTGAAGATGAAGTAGGCGATCGCAAAAGCCGTGTAGACCGCGCCCATCCAGGGGCCGTAGCGGTCTTCATAAACTTCGCCGGTGGTGGTGCGCTTGAAGCGCCGGAACAGCGGCGCCAGGGTCCAATAGAACGGCGTGATGAACAGGTTCTTCCACTGGTACCAGATGCCCGCGTAGCCGGATTGGTAGACCTTGCCCGCCAGCGATACCGGCATCTCCGCGTGGGTGCCGACGCCGAACGCCTGTCCGATCACCAGCCATACGCTGAAACCGCGGTCGCCGAGGAAGTAGTCGTCCGTTTTTTTGACTTTTCGGCCGGCCCACAGCCCCACGGCGATGATGACCAGGAAGTAGATGCCGATCACGGCCCAATCGATCGGATGCAGGACAAAACCCATGGCGGGCCATTATCCCAGATCGAGACAGCTTGCGCGTGTTTCGGCTAGTCCTCTTGATCGAGGAACTGGAGCTGGTAGAGCTTCCAGTACAGCCCGTGCTGCTCGAGAAGCTGGTGGTGCGTACCCTCTTCGCGCACCCGCCCGTGATGCAAGACGACGATCCGGTCGGCCCGCCGGACGGTCGACAGGCGGTGCGCAATCACCAGCGAAGTGTGCCCTTCGACCAGCCGTTCGACGCCGGCTCGGATGTGTTCTTCGGTCTCTGGATCGACGGCCGAGGTCGCCTCGTCGAGCACCAGAAAGCTGGGGTTGAACGCCAAAGCCCGGGCGAAGCCGACCAACTGGCGCTGACCGGCCGAAAGCGCCGCGCCGCGCTCGCCCACCGGCGTGTCGTATTTCTGGGGCAGCTTCTCGACAATCGTGTCCAGGCGGACGCGCTTGGCGGCCTGCACGGCCTGCCGCTGATCGACGGCGGCGGGGTCCAGGCGGATGTTGCTCTCGATCGTTCCGGCAAACAGGCTGGGGTCCTGCAGCACCACGCCGAAACGGCGGCGCAGTTCCTCCCGCGGCCATTCCTTCACGTCGCGCCCGCCAACCAGCACCCGGCCGCGCTGGGCTTCATAGAAGCGCAATAGCAGGTTGATCAGGGTCGTCTTGCCGGCGCCGGTGTGGCCGACCACGGCGACCATCTCGCCCGGATTGATTTTCAGGCTCACGTCCCGCAGCACCCAGTCCTCGCCGTGGTAAGCGAACCAGACGTTTTGGAGCTCGACCTGCGGAGACTTCACCGCCGGGGCTTGGGCTTGCGGCTCGGCCGGCTCTTCGACGGGCTGGTCGAGCAGTTCGAAAATCCGCTCGGCGGCCGCGAAGGCGCCCTGCATGCCGCGCAGCTTCTCGCTCATGCGCTGCAACGGACGGAACACGACCGCTCCGTACTGGATGAACGCCACGACCACGCTGATCTGCACTGCCTCGCGCTCCATCAACAGCCAGGAGACGTAGAGCAGCAGCGCAGCCGCCACCGCCGCCAGCCACTCCACCGCCGGCAGGAACCAGGCTTCGGACGTCAGCGAGCGCCGCTGCGCTTCGCGATGCCGCTCGTTGAGCGTCTCAAAGCGCGCCATCGCGTCGGCCTCGCTGCTGTAGAGCTGGATCGTGGCGATGCCGGCCAGCCGCTCAGCCAGGAAACTCTGCAGGTCGCCCAAAGCCGAACGGACGGCGGTTTCGGCGGGCCGGGAGCGCTTGCGGAACGCTCCGAGAAGGAGTAACGCAACCGGCGCGACGACCAGCGCCGTCAGCGCCAGCGCCGGGCTGAGCCACAGCATCCAGGCCAGGGAGAAGACGAGCAACAGCACGTCGCCGGCCAGCGCAACAAAGCCCGAAGTGAACAGCTCATGCAGCGATTCGACATCCGTCGTGGCGCCGGTGACGAGCCGGCCCACCGGAGTGCGGTCGAACCAGGCGATACTGCGCCGCTGGAAGCGGCTGAACAGCTGCTCGCGCAGCTCGTACATCGCGCGTTGTCCCGCAAAGTTCATCCACTTGATCTGGCCCGCGCGCAGCAGGTACTGCAAGACCAGCAGCGCCGCATACGCTCCGCCCAGAGCCAGCACCGCCTGGAACGGATCCGGCGGCAGCAACGACAGCGGGAAAACGACGAGCCGTTCCGGATCCGTGCAGACATCGACCACCAGCTTGGTGAGATACGGCGCCGAGCCTCCCAGCAGAGCGTGCAGCGCGACCATCCCGACCGAACCCAGCATCCAGCGGCGGTAGGGCTGGAGCACTCCGGCCAGACGGCGCAGCAGCCCGCGATCGAAGGCGAGCGTGGCGGGAGGCGTGACCGTCGCCGGCGTTGCCGCGGGGCTACTCATCGCGGATCAGCTCCTCTTCGAGCATCTGGCGCTCGTAGATCTCGTAGTAGCGCCCCTGCAGGTCGAGCAGTTGCTGGTGCGAGCCGCGCTCGACGACCCGGCCGTGCTCGAGCACCAGAATCTCGTCGGCCAATTGCGCGGCGGCGGCTCGGTGCGTCACGAACAGGGTGGTGCGGTTGCGCAGGAACAGTTTCAGGCGCTCCAGGATCGCGACTTCGGTTTCCAGATCCACGCTCGACAGCGAATCGTCGAGCAGCAACAGCCGCGGCTCGCGCAGCAGCGCCCGTGCCAGCGCCACGCGCTGTTTCTGCCCCCCCGACAGCGCCGCGCCGCGCTCGCCGACCTGGGCGTCGAGCCCGCCGGGCAGGTCGCTCAGCTCGCCCCACAGTTGGGTAATGCCCGCAGTCTCCTCCACCTCCCACTCCTCGGCGTCCGGCCGCCCCAGCAGGATGTTGTCGCGCACGGTTCCCTCGAACAGGAACGGCTCCTGGATGGCAAACCCAATCGAAGTCCGCAAAACACCCAGCGGCACGCTGCGCAGATCGGCGCCGTCGAGCAGGACCCGGCCGCGCGACGGCTCGATGCGCCGTCCGACCAGGTTGAGCAGCGTAGTCTTCCCCGCGCCCACCGGCCCCACGATGGCGATCATCAAACCGGCCGAAGCCCGCAAGCTCACCTGGTCGAGAATCGGGGTCTCTGAGCCGGGGGCGAAGACCGTCGCCTCGTCGAGCTCCAGATCGCCGCGCACGCCGTCGATCGAGTAGTCGGTCTGAGGGCCGTCGGCAATGTGCAGCGGAGTCCGGAAAATCTCGTGGATCCGCTCCACCGAGGCGGCGCCGCGCTCGAGCAGCCCCAGCGCCCAGCCCAGTCCGATCACCGGCCAGGTCAGCAAAGCGAGGCTGGCCAGAAACAGCGTCAGGTCGCCGACGCTCATAGCGCCCTCGAGAGTCCGCCAGCCGCCGTAGCCCAGCGTCGCCGCCCAGGTCAGTCCGATGAGCAGCTCGAGCTGCGGATAAAACCGCCGCCAAACGCGCACCAGCCCGAGCGAGGCGTCCACGTAAGCGTCGTTGACCTTGCGGAATCGTTCGATCTCGTCCTCGGCGCGGGTGTAGGCGCGCAGCGTCTTCTGGCTGCTCAGACGCTCTTCGAGAAAGGTGGAGATGGCGGCCAACCGACGCTGGATCAGCGCGAAGCCTTCGTGCGAGCGCTTTCCGTAGTAGTTGACCGTGAGGCTGATCAGCGGGATCGGGATGAAGATCACGCAGGTGAGCCGCCAGTCCACCGCGCTCATCAGCCCCAGCGCCAGTGTTCCCACCAGGACGGCCTCCACGAACTGCATCAGCCCCGGGCCGGCCAGCATGCGGACCGCGCCGACGTCGTTCACCGCGATCGACATCAACTCGCCTACCGAGCGCTCGGCGTAAAAGCGCGGCGAAAGCTGCGTGAGACGCGCGAACAGGTCCTGGCGCAGATCCGCTTCCACATCGCGCGAAGCGCCGATGAGCAGCTGCTGCGAGGCGTAGTGCAGCGCCGCCTTGACGGTGGCCAACAGCAGCAGCGCCGCCACGTAGGGCCCGATCGTCTCGCCGGCGGCCAGAGCGTCCACGCCGAGCCCCAGGGTGAGCGGTATGCCCACCGCCGCCAGCGTCCGCGTCAACAGCGCCGCCAACCCGGCGCCGAAGCGCCAGCGACGGCGGAGCATATAGGGAACAACGATGCGCAGGGCTGAGAGCATGGGACGCGCCGAGGCGCCGGAGAGTCGATCACTTCAACACCCGCAGCGCAAGCGCGGCGGCGGAAAGGTTGGTTTATGCGATCAGGAGCGAGCGTCTTCGTTGCGCTCGTCCGTACCGCCGGAGGACTCCAAATGGCCCACGGATTTCAGCTGCCGGTAGAGCTGTTCGATCGCCTGCTCGTCTTCGCTGCGCAGCAGCCGCGAACGCGGCGCCCGTAGAGTGGACAGATCAGGCCGGATCATCGCCATCCCGTCGGTCGCCGGGCCCGGCCTGCGCCGCCTGGAAGCGCGCGCCTTGCGGCGAATTTCGCGCCAAAGCCGGTCGGCCGAGGCCACATCGCCCGGATAGACCAGCCTGAACTTGCGGCCGTCGGTGAGTTGCAGCCGCAGCACCAGCGGCGCATTCCAGGAAGTGGTCTCGATGCGGTCGATGTCCGGCCACTCGATCAGCTGCGAGCCCAGCCGCAAGCCCTCGTCGGTCACCTGCACCGGCGGCCGGGAACCCAGGTAGTAAAGCAGCGCGGCGCTCAACACAAACAGCGCCGCCGGCACGAACGCCAAGCTCCATTGCAGCCCGCACCACGCCGAAAAAGCGCCGAGCGATGCAGCCACGAAGCTGGCCGGCAAGTATTGACTGGCGGGACGGTATACGCGCATTCGCTCAGAAAACAATAGCCTAGCGCCGCCCGCACAGAGCGTCAACCGGGCCCGGGAGGAAACCGAACCGTCGCGCTAGTCGGCGCGATTCTTCTCCTGCTGGATGCAGTAGAGATAACGCGAGGTGCGGATGAAGATCTGATCGCCCACGATCGCCGGCGTCGCCAGCGTGTAGTCGTCGAGCTTGTTGACGGCCAGGATCTGGAACTCGCCGCCTGCGCGCAGCACGCTCGTCGAGCCGTCTTCGCTGGTGGCGTAAATCTTGCCGTCCGCCAGCACCGGCGAGGCGCTGTAAGTGCCGGGTTCAATCCGCTGGCGGTCCCAGATGACCGAGCCGTCGGAGACGCGCAGGCACAGGACGATGCCCTTGTCGTCGACGATATAGAGGCGTTCGCCGTCGCTGGTGGGCGTCGGCACGTCGGGGCCGTAGTCAGTGGACCACATGCGCTCGGGCTCGCGGCCGATCTGGAAGGCGATGAACGGCCGCCGGCGGCTGGGCGTCAAAACCATGTTGTCGACCACCAGCGCCGAGGCGATGGTGCGGTAGTTGGTCGCCTGGTCGGGGTTGAGCCCGCCGGCGCGCCAGAGTTCCTTGCCGGTCCGCAGATCATGCCCGGTGAGATAGCCCGCGCCGGCCACGATGAGTTCAGTGACGCCGTCGCGCTCGAGAAGCGTGGCCGTCGAGTAAGAGTCCGGCGACTCATGGAGTGCATCGGTCGGCCGCTCCACGCGCCACACCGGACGCCCGCTGGCGGCGTCGAACGCCGCCAGGTAAGACGGATCGTCGGTGTGCATGCCGTGCAGCACCTGCACGTAAAGTCGTCCCTCGTGCAGCAGAGGCGAGGAGCCGTAGCCGAACTGCACGCCGAACTTGCCGTAATCGGCCTGCAAATCGCGCTCCCACTTCTTGTTGCCGTCGAAATCCCAGCAGGCGAGCACGCCGTTGCCGGTCATCGTCCAGACGCGCTCGCCGTCGGTCACCGGCGAGGGCGAAGCCATGTTCTGTTTATTACCCAGCCGGTTGCCGTCGCCCATCACGCGCCGCCAGCGGATCGCGCCGCTGTTGCGGTCGACCGCCAACAGCAACAACTTGTCCTTGTCGCCCTGGCCTTCCTGGCCGGAGCCCTTGAAGCCCTGAAAGCCCTCCTCGGCGGAGGTCACGAAGACCGTATCGCCCCAAATAATCGGAGTCGCGGCCGCCCAGTTGGGCAGCTGGAGACGCCAGGCGACGTTCTTGGTCTGGCTCCACTCCACCGGCAGGCCGTGCGCCTCCGGACTAGTTCCGTTCAGCAGCGGACCGCGCCACTGCGGCCAGTTCTGCGCTGACGCCAGCAGGGTGCAACTCAGCAGGATGAGCAGGACTCGCATGGATGGGATCATAGCAACCAAGGGCACGAATCGTGAACACGCGCTACCAATTTGGGGACGGCGATCTGGCCTCGCGCCGGCTCGCCCTGCTGGCGGAAACTTTCCGCCCCACCACCGAGCGGTTTCTGCGTGAAGCGGGTCCGGCGGGCGTAGGCCGAGCGGTCGATCTGGGTTGCGGTCCCGGGTATACGACGGCCTCGATCATGCGGGTTCTGTCGCCCCAAAACCTGGCCGGGGTGGACGCTTCCGCCGCCTTTCTCGACGAGGCGCGCCGCCGGGTTCCCACGGCCAGATTCATCGAGGGCGACGTTGTCGAGGACTTAGCGGTGTACCAAGGCGCCGGATTGGTGTTCGCGCGCTACTTGCTTTCGCACCTGCCTGATGGCGAGCAAGCGATTCGGCTGTGGGCCGACCGCTTGGGAGGGGACGGGGTGCTGCTACTCGAAGAACTCGAGGCGATCGAGCCGGTCCATGCGCCGTTTGCCGAGTACCTGGGAGTCGTCGAGGCGCTGCTGGCCGACCACGGCATGCCGCTCTACGTCGGTCGCGACCTGGCCGAGTCGCCAGACCCGCCCGGCTGCGAGCGTTTCTTTGACCGCGCATTGCGGTTTGAAGTCGAAGCGTCCCGCGCTGCGCAGATGTTCCGGATGAACGTGCCGAACTGGCGGCGTCGACCCTTTATCGAAAGCCGCTACGGGACGAGCGCGATTGACGGCTTGATCGAAAGGCTCAACGGGTTCGCTGAGTCCTCGGCGGCCCGAGAAAACCCGCGCTGGACGCTGCGGCAGATCGGCTGGCGCAAGCGGACACCCGCCGGCTGAAGCCGGGCGGCTCCCAGGAGCAGTTGACTTACCGCACATTCAGCCAATGCAGGCTGAACAAGTCGTCGGGGTCCGTCCACACCGGGCCCGGCTCAAAGCCCGCCGCGCGGGCCATCTCCTGAAAGCCCTCGACGGTGAACTTGTGCGAGTTTTCTGTGTGGATCGTCTCGCCGCGCTCGAACCCGAACGTCGCCTCGCCCACACGCACCCGCTGGGGCTCGCCGCTCACCAGGTGCATCTCGATCCGCCGAGCCCGAGTGTCGTAGATGACGCGGTGCTCGAAGCGGCTCAGGTCGAAATCGGCGTCGAGCTCGCGGTTGATCCGCGTGAGCAGGTTGAGATTGAACTCCGCCGTCACGCCTTCGCTGTCGTCGTAGGCGGCCTCGAGAATGCGCTTGTCTTTGTCCAGATCAGCGCCGATCAGCAGGGCGCCCCCCGGCTCCAACGTCTCGGCCGTATTGCGCAGAAAGGCCAGCGCCTCGGACGGCGAAAAATTACCGATTGTCGACCCTGGAAAAAACGCTACGCGGCGGCCCGCGTTTTCGAGCGCCCCTGAAGGCAGCGGATAGGGCCGCGAGTAGTCCGCGCAAACCGCATAAACAGCTGTCTGCGGAAACTCCTCAGACAGCGAGGCGGTCGATTCGAGCAAGTGGTCCCGTGAGATGTCGATCGCCACATAGCGCACGTCATGTCCGGACAGCGCATCGAGCAGGATGCGAATCTTCTGGCTGCTGCCCGAGCCGTACTCGATCAGCAGCGGGCTCTCGCCGGCCAGGGCGGCGATCTGGTCGACGTTCCGCTGCAAGATGCCGATCTCGGTGCGCGTTGGGTAGTACTCGGCAAGACCGGTGATGCGGTCAAACAACTCCGATCCGGTCTTGTCATAGAAATACTTCGGCGAGAGTCGCTTGGGATGCGACGCCAAGCCCGCCAGCACGTCGGCGCGGAAGTCTCCGGCCGGCGGGTGGTTGTCGATGAAGTCGAGTACTGCCGATTCGGTTGCAATCATGAGTCTTGTGCCAGTCGGATGCCGCTGAACTGCCAGCGCGCCTCGGGCGGAAAGAAGTTCCGATAGCTCGGCCGGATATGATTGGCCGGCGTTGCCGCCGATCCGCCGCGGAGTACGTATTGGTTGCACATGAATTTGCCGTTGTACTCGCCAATCGCGCCCTCCGGCGGCCGATAGCCCGGATAAGCGGCGTACGGGCTCGCCGTCCATTCCCACACGTCTCCATATAGCTGATGCGGCTCCACGCCGGATCGTTGCAGCGGAGCCGGATGCAGCCGTCCCGCGTCGAGCAGGTTTCCTCGCGGCTCGACGCCCGCGGCGGCGGTTTCCCACTCGGCCTCGGTCGCCAACCGGCAGCCCGCCCAGGAGGCGTAGGCGTCGGCCTCGAAATAGCTGACGTGGCAGACCGGCTCGTCCGGGTCGATCGGCAGCGGCCCGGCGAGCGTGAACTGCATCCACTGACCGTCAACTTGCCGCCAGTACAGCGGCGCCTCCCAGCCCTGCTCGAGCACAGCCGCCCAGCCCAGCGACAGCCAGTGCCGCGCGGTGCGGTAGCCGCCGTCGGCGATGAACTCCAGGAACTCTCCGTTGGTCGCCAGCCGGTCAGCCAGCCGGAACGGCTGCAGCAGAACCTCATGGCGCGGCCCTTCGTTGTCGAAGTGGAAGCTGTCGCCGGCAAAGCCAATTTCGCGCACGCCGCCCGAAAATTCCAGCCATTCGATCGGCCCCGGCGTCGCGGCGGGTTCCGGCGTCCGCGGGCGATAGACCGGTTGCAGCGGGTTCGTCGCCAGGATGTGCTTCAGGTCGGTCAGCAATAGCTCCTGGTGCTGCTGCTCATGGTGCAGGCCGAGTTCCACGATCGCCGCTTGATCGGCTGGAAGGTCCTCGCCGGCGGACTCGAACAGCCCGAGCATCGCCTCATCCACATGCCGGCGGTAGGCGACCACTTCGGCCGCCGTGGGTCTTGACAACACGCCCCGCTGCGGGCGCGGATGCCGTTCGCCCACGGCCTCGTAGTAGCTGTTGAACAGGTAATTGTAGAGCGGATGGAACTCGCGGTAGCCCGGCTGGTGCGGCTTGAGCAGAAAGGTCTCGAAGAACCAGGACGTATGCGCCAGGTTCCATTTCGGCGGACTCACGTCGGGCATGGTCTGCACGACCCAGTCTTCGATTTCCAGCGGATCGCAGATCGCAATCGAGAGATCCCGGACCGCCATGTAGCGTTCCGCCGGCGTAAAAGCGCCCTCGGTCGTTGGGGACACAGCAGTGGATACAGTCACGTTGACTCCTATGCTAACGACGCGCCCCTGTCCGTTCGTCGAAGCTAGGGGGCGGGCTTACTCTCTGGATCCTCGAATGTGATCTTTGTTTCAGCGCTGAAGCGTTTGTAGTCGGCGTAGTCGATCTCGTAACGAACCTGTTGCAGGCCGGTCGGAAACGCCAACGTGTCCTGCGCCTCGGTGCGCACGGGGAACCAGAATTTTCCGTCGATCGGCGCATAGACCGTCACGAAACGCGGGAACAGGTTGGCGTCCTTGGTGTGGTGCAGTTGAGGCACGGGCTGTCCGGCGGCCTGCACCACTTGCAGCGCTTCGGGGTCGACCCAGATGCGGCCGTCGAGCATGCGCTGGCCCTCGAGAATCTGGCGCGGCCGCACGCGAAAGACGAAGCAGACGCGATCGCCGACGGCTTCTTCGCCTTCGTAGCGCGTCTCATAGCGCCACAACGTGTCCTGGGTGAGCACGAAGGGCTGCACGTCGCGCAGGTCGCGAAAATCCTCTTCGGTCAGCTTCATGCGCTGGAGGCGATCGATCGGCCCTTTGACGTAAGCATCGGTCCGCTCGCCGTCCGGGTTGAAAGTCACGTCGCGCACCTCGAGGTAGTCGCCGCGCCGGCCGCCCCGCTTGTCGAGTTCGAAGAAGTGGAAGGTTTGGCGGTAGGTGTAGCGGCCGAGTTCCTGCTCGAACAGGCTGCCTTGCTCGGCGATGCGCTTGAGAGCGTCAGCGGGCGGCTTGCGCTGGGCGGCCGCCGGGGCGGCCGCCAGCAGCCACAGCGCCAGAAAACCGTAGAATAGGGGCTTGCCGGAGCCGCGTACAGCTCCCTCGCTTCCGTCGTTGCGCTCGTACTGGGTCACCGTCGGGTGCTTCCACGTCCTGCTGCTGATCGCCGGCATCATCTACGCTCGCATCCAGTCGATCCCCGCCGCGACCGCCGCTCCCATCATCGCGGCCTTCCTGCTGCAAGCCGCGTTGTATCTGGGGACCGGTTTCGCCTCGGTGCGCGAGCGGCTGGAGGCCTACCTGCCCCCTGCGCAGCGCGCCGCGGTGCTGCTCATCGTATCGCTTGCGCCGTATCTGGTCTACTCAGCGCCGTTGGGGCTGTTTTCTTGGCTCGGTCTGGCGCAGCTGACCGCCCTGTGCGCCCCGGCCGTCTTCCTGTACGTCCTGTTTCCTCCGCGGGAACAAGCGCTCGTCTGGCAGGACCTGATCGTGCTGGCCATTCTGGTCACTCCCGTCATCAGCGGCGCCACCGACCTGTTCAAGACCATCTACCCCAGCCCGGGGGAGCCGGTTCCCCGGCTCGACATCCTGGGCAAGCTGATGGTGATCACATTGGGCGCCTATTCTTTTCTGACGCTGCGAAAAATCGAGGGCGCCGATTTCCGGTTCTCGGTTTTACGCAAGGACCTTAGTACGGGGGCGCGCTTCTTTTTCTACTACCTGCCTCTGGGTATTCCCGTAGCCCTTCTGGTGGGTTTCGTACGCTGGTCCCCGGGGCCGCTGGAGACCTGGGCGCACGCCGGAGCGATCGTCGGCAAGGCGCTGGGCATCTACCTGGCGACGGCTCTGCCGGAGGAGTTGTGCTTCCGGGGAATCCTGCAACGCCTGCTCGCCGGACGGCTCGCAGCGCCGCGGGCGGCGCAAGCGATTTCAGCCCTGGCATTCGGCGCTGTGCACCTCTCCTACAGGGATTTCCCGAACTACGCTTTCGCCGTGACGGCGGCTCTGGCGGGGTGGTTCTATGGCGAAGCCTACCGTCGCGGCGGCGTGCCCGCGGCGGCCGTTACGCACACTCTCACCGTGGTCACTTGGACGTTCTTGTTTGACTAGATTTCGGCCTTTGCCGCAGCGCTCCGCAAGCGTGCAGCTTCGGCTGAAAGAGGTACGCCCCCGGTTCCACCCGTAGGCCACTGTTTTCTCCGGGGGTAAGCCCCGGCTTAGAAGCCGACCCTGAGCCGCCATCGGGTAAGGCCCCCTGCGAACTAGGCGTATTCGCGGATTCCTGGTCGCTTGCCGCCTGCCTACAATCAAAGCAAGTCAGTCGTCCCCAGACCCCACGGACGGCTCTTCACATCGAATGAGCGTCATGCAATTCAGCCTTCCCTCCGGAAAAGCGGAGTTCAATTTCCAGGAAGCGGCCGCCCTGCTGGGGCTGACTTCCGGCGAACTCGAAGCTTTGGTCGCCGAGCATCTCGCCGCAGAAGCCTCGGAGAAGAACCTGGCCCGGATGCGATTCCGGCCGGCCGACCTGATCATGCTCAACATGGTGCAGAGCGCGGCGATGGCTCGCCTCAGCGCCCCCTAGAGCGCCGTCGTGCGCTTTCCTGGTTCGGCTTTGTCGTTCTAGAGTAGGGAGATACGCTGTCGTCGACGCCGCCGTGCGCGGCGCCGGCGCTCCCTTTGATGGCCGCTTCGCACCCAGACTCCTGGTTCGTCCTGCTCAACCTGATCTCCACGGACTTCAAGGTGCGCTACCGGAACATGTCGCTCGGCATCTTCTGGTCGCTCGTCAATCCGCTGGTGATGATGGGCGTGCTCACCTTTGTCTTCACGCAGATCATGCAGAGCGAACAGCGCTACTTTCCGCTGTTCGTGCTTATGGGCCTGCTGCCCTACAACTTCTTCACCTTGGCGTGGGCTAGCGGCGCGAATTCGATCGTCGGCCACGCTCCGCTGGTGAAGAAGGTGCCGTTCCGGCGCGAGCTGTTGCCGATCGCGGTGGTGCTGGCCAATACGCTGCACTACCTGATCCAGCTGTCGCTGCTGTTGCTGGCCGTCGGTCTGGTGATCGGGATGGCTAAAAGCTGGGTCTGGCTGCCGGTAGTGCTGGTGCTGCAGGTGGTCTTCGTCTGCGGGTTGTCGCTGTTCTTTTCGGCCCTGGACGTGTATTTCCGCGACACGCGCTACGTGATCGAGTCCGTCAATCTGGTGCTGTTCTGGCTGGTGCCGATCTTCTACAGCTTCGAGAACATTGCTCCGCAGTACGCCTGGATCTATGAGCTCAACCCGGTCGCAGCGGTGATCCTGCTCACCCGCACAATCCTGCTCGACAGCGCCAGCCCCAATCCGGCGACCCTGGCCAAGCTGGTGGCAGTCTCGCTGCTGACCCTCGGCGCCGGAGTCCTGTTCTTCCGCCGCGTCCAGCGCAATTTCGCGGACTATCTGTAGAGACCGGACATGGGCGCGATCATCCTCGACAACGTCAGCAAGCGCTACTATCTGCATCGCCAGCGGCAGCTGCTGGTGCAGCGCGCACTGCGCCGGACGCCCAAGGATTCGCAAGAACTCTGGGCGCTGCGCGACGTGAGCTTCACCGTCAAACCCAGCGAGCGCGTGGCTCTGATCGGGCGCAACGGCGCGGGCAAGAGCACGCTGCTGAGCATCGTCGCCGGCGTGACCGCCCCCACCAGGGGAAAGGTCGAGCGTAGCGGCCGCATCAGCGCGCTGCTCGAGCTGGGCTCGGGCTTCCACCCCGACCTGACCGGCCGCGAGAACATCTACTTGAACGCCGGCCTGCTCGGCCTGCGCCGGCGCGAGGTACAGGCAAAATTTCACTCGATCGTCGAGTTCTCCGAGCTAGGCCGCTTCATCGACGAGCCTCTGCGCACCTACTCGAGCGGCATGGGCGCCCGCCTGGGCTTTTCGGTGGCGATCCACGTCGAGCCGGAGATCCTGATTCTCGACGAGGTTCTGGGCGTCGGCGACGCGGGCTTCCAGGTCAAATGCCGGGAGCAGATCGACCTGATGGTCAAGGGGGGCGTCACCCTGCTGGTGGTCGCCCATGAATCGACCATCGGCACCGTCTGCGAGCGCTCCATCTGGATCGACGACGGGCGCGTGCGCATCGACGGTCCTTCCGAGCAAGTCCTGCCCGCCTATCACAACGCCACCGTGCCCGGCGCCGGCCAATCCGAACTCGCGGAAGCGCCGCAAGACGCCGTGGCCGAACCCAAAGCGTGAGCTTCCTCGCATTCGCAAGGCGTCCCGGCGGCCGCTGGTTCACAATAGGGCAGTGAGCGCGTAGCGCCGCGGCGGCGCTGCATCGCCCAGGGTTCCCATGCGCATCTCGATCCTTCTGCTGCTGTGTTGCCTGCCGTTGGGGGCGCAGGAACTGTTTCCCGGCGTATCGCGCGAGTTCCGGATCGCGCCGGTCGACGAACCCACACTGCTGGGCAATCTGAGCTTCCAGACTCCCGCCGGCACGCAGTGGGCGATCGTCGAAGCGCTCACCCAGGGCGTCGAGCAGGACATCGACCTCTACGTGCGCTTCGGACGCCCCGTCGAGATGACCTCCGCCGGGGCCGTCGTGGCGGACTTTCGCAGCGAGTCCCCAGCCGGGCCCGACGAGCACGTCTTCCTGAGCCCCACCGGGACGCCTCCGCTGCAAAACGGCCTCTACTTCGTCGCCTACGTCGTCCGCTCGCTCAACACCGAGATCGTCCTTACGCTGAAGGCGACCGTCACCCGCGGCGGCGCGGAGACCACACGCATCATCTCCACCTTCGACAACGGCGACGACGAAGACTGGGACCGCAACTTTCCAGGGCTCGGCCTGGCCGGCTCGATCACCGGCGATCCGAGCGCCAGCCTCGCCATCATGCCGGAAGGGTTCCTGCGCATCATCGACCCCGACGGCTCGGATCGCGAGTTCGCCGTAGCGCCGCCTAAGTTCCGAGGCAACCTGGCCGGCTTCAGCGACCCCTATTTCGAGTTCGACCTGCGCTACTTCGACGGCGGCGAGCCGCTGTTCCGCGTCGAGGTGCTGCTGCTGGGCGCCAACTCCGCCTACCAGTTCCTCGGCGACGTCCCGCCGGAGGGCAAGTGGACGCGGGTGCACGTGCCGCTCAGCGTCGGCTCCTGGCGGCGCATCACCGGCTCGGCGTCGTTCGATACGGTGCTCGCCAACGTGCAGGGTATCCAGGTCTCGATGGATCACGCCCCGGGGCCTGAAATCAACGACCTCGACAACTTCCGCTTCAACGGCGGTGCGCCGCCGCCGCCGACCGGTCCCGGCGGGCCGAACTTTTCCGACTTCGAAGGCGGCGTCGACGGCTGGACGCGCAACTTCCCCGCCTCGGCGATCCCCTGGGCCAGCTTCGGCTCCGAGAACGCCGCGGTGCTGCAGGGCCTGGGAGGGAACAACTCTGACGGCTTCCTGCTGCTGGTGGACGGCGGCGGCCGGAACCGCGATTTCGCCGTCGCGCCGGAAAAATTCATCCGCGGACTCGCCGACCTCGACCGCCCCTGGTACGAGTTCGAGTACCGCCGCTTCGAGGGCGAGTTCCCGTTCTTCTCCGTCAAGCTGCGCATGCTGGGCAACGGCGCGGTCTATGAGTGGGACGGCATCCGCCCGCGCCAGATGTGGGACCGCTACCGGGCGCCAATCGATGCCCAAAACTGGGTGCACGTCGAGGGGCCGAAGGATTTTGACGCGATGCTGCGCAATGTGCAGCGGCTGGAGGTTTCCATGGACTACGCCCTCGGGTATGAAGTCCACGGGCTCGATAACTTCCGCCTGCGCACCCAATACACGCCGCCGGTTGGGCCGGCGATCCAGCTCGACCGCGAATCGATCGAGGTCACCGTCGCTTCTCCCGACGCCCTGGCCGTAATCGAGGAGTTGAAAATCAGTGCGACCGGCTCGGAGGTCGACTGGCGCGCCCGCGTGGAGCCGGAGTTGCGCTGGCTAAGGCTGACCCGAGCCGCCGGAAGCACGCCCGACCGGACCGAGGTGATCCTCGACCCGACCACGCTGGGCCCGGGCGTCCATCAGGGCGAAATCGTCTTCAGCGCGACCCTGTTCGGCGTGCCGGAGCGGCGCGTGCCGGTGACGCTGGTGATCGGCGCCGACCCGCGCGTGCCGGTGCTCAACCCGAGCGGCGCGATCCATGCCGCCGACCCGACGCTGCCGCTTTCGCCTGGCGCCCTGGGCTCGCTTTTCGGGCTGTTCCTGGCGCCCGGATCGATGGCGACGGCCTTGGATTCGTCGGACAACCTGCCGACCTCCGCTTCAGGCGTCGAACTCCAGGTGCTGGGGCCGAACGGCGAGCTGATCGCGCCGGCGCCGCTGCTGTATCTCTCCTCAGGGCAGTTGAACTTCCAGATGCCGTATGAGACGGCAGGGCTGACCACGGCGCAGTTGCGCGTCGTAAAGGACGGCGTGACGAGCAACACGATCTCAGTCGCACTGGTCGACGCGGCGCCCGGCATTTTCCCGGCGATCGGCGAAGCTTCGGCGGTGACCAACCCCGACGGCTCGATCAATGCGCCGGAAAACCCGGCCGATGCGGGTGCGATCCTCACGGCTTACTTCACCGGCGCTGGCGTGGTGCAGCCGGCGATCCCCACCGGACAGGCCGCCCCGGCCGAGCCGCTGAGCTTCCCGGCCGGCCCGCTGCGAGCGCAGTTGACTTCCCAGTGGTTTGAGATGTCGATCGAGGTGCTCGGCGCGGCGCAGTCTCCGGGTTTCGTCGGACTGACGCAACAGAGCGTCCGCTTGCCCGAAGACCTGGACCCTGGCGCCTATTCGCTGCAAATCACGGTCGCCGGCCGCCGCTCGAACAGCGTCCGGGTCTGGGTCCGCTAGCGGGTGTGAAGCGCTACTTCAGCTGCAGCTCGATCTTCCCCAGTTGGCCGTAGTCGGCGCTGTAGGCGCCCTTCTTGGCCGCTTGCGGCCCGCCGATCGCTCCGGACAGGATGATGTCGCCTTCGCGAATCACCCGGCCCTGGTCCACGATCTGGTTGATCAGCGTTCTCAAGTTCTCCCATTGACCGCCATGGGTGGCGTCGGCGTTGCTGTCGATCAAGCTTTCGCCGTCGCGCGACAGCTTCACGTGAACCTTGCTCCAGTCCACCTGGTCCGGGTGATTCTCCGGGCCCGTCGCGATGCGAGTCCGACCGCCGCAGTTCGATGCGATGAAGTCCGCGGCGGTCAACTTGGTCCCCATCTTGATGTTGAGGCTCGTGGGGACTTCGATTGCCGCCACGACGGCCTGCGTCGCCGACTGGGCTTCGCTTGCGTCCTCGATTCGCGTGGGGATGTCCACGCCCATGATGTAGCCGATTTCGGTCTCGATGACCTTGTCGTCATTGGTCGGGATCACATTGGCGTCGGCCCCGGCAGGCATGGCCGAGTCGAAGATGGCGCAGTGCAGCGGCGCGTCCATCTGGAAGCGCTTCATCGCCCCGGCCGTGCTTGCCGCGCCTTTGTATCCGATCACCTTCTCACCTCGGAAGGTGCTGCCGACAAGCCGTTTCTGGGCGTCGTACGCCTCTTCCAGAGTCGTCTTTGGCTCAAGCTCCGTAATCCTGGGGAACTCGTCCTGGCGGGACTGGATCGCAGTCGTAATCATCTGCGGATAGGCGCGTACATGCGGCGGATCGAGGAATCCCAGCGAATCCATCCACCGCAGAGCCAAATCGGTCCAGGCGGCGAAAGGGGCGCCGGCGGAACGGCGGCCAAAACCGTGGGCTCCGTCCTGGAAGATGTGCAATTCGGCCGGGATCATCCGCTTGCGCATCTCAGCCAGCATCAGGATCGAGTTCATCGAAGCGTCCGGGAAGGCGTGTGCAAAAAACATCGGCGGCGTCCGCTCATCGAGCAGCGCCAGGATGTCCTCGCGCACGCGGGGCTCCTCGCCCCGCCGCCCGAAGGCCAAGCCGCCGGGATAGATATTGAGCATGAAGGCGGGACGCGTCGGCTGCCGGTCGACCGCATCGATCGCCTCGTACTGGCGCTCGGGCTGGACGGCCAGCCAGGTCCCGATCTCGCCGCCGGCGGAGAAGCCGATGGCGCCGATGCCGTCGGGGTCGATCTTGAACTCGTCAGCCCGCGAACGCACCAGACTGATGGCGCGCTGGGCGTCCTGCACGCCTGCCTTCCAGCGCTCGCGCGGATTGTCGCCCCGCGGCGGCACGCGGTACTTCACCATGAATGCGGCGATGCCGTTGTCGCGCAGCCACTCGGCGATCTCGTAGCCCTCGTGCTCGATCGCCAGCCGCACCAGCCCGCCGCCGGGAAACACCATCACCGCCGCGCCGGTGGCCTTCGACGGCTCGGGCAGATAGACCGAAACAGTCGGCTGGGTGACATTGGCGATCTGGTAGAACGGGCGCCGCCGCTCGACCAGCATGATCTCCTTGCCGACATCCCCGGTTTCGCCCGGAGGCGTCCCCGGCCAGACGTCAAAAACCTGATCCGGCGGCGAGTCCGGCGGCGGAACCGGCGCGCCGGGGTCTTCCTGGGCCAGCGCCAAGCCGGCTACAAGAGCCTGCACGATCAGCAGGCGAAGTGGGAACCAGAAGCGACGGGGCATGCTGCGAATAGTTTCGCGCAGGCCGCCGGCGAATGGTAGCTGCAACTGCTACCTTCTGATTTTGAAGAGCCTTAGCAGGAGCCACAGCTCACTCGGATGTTCGACATAGTAGGAGGCGTCGAATTTGCGTTCGAGAAAGCGGCTCAGCCCGGGAACGGCGTCCTCGGTCGCCTCATTAATGTTCTTGAATCCCATGGACCAGTCGGGGAACTCCCGCTCGGAGATTTCCTCACGCATCAGGATGCGCAGCCCGGCATGCCGCCTGTCGACCCAGATCTTCTCGATCAGCGCATCCACTTGCGCGGCCGGTCCCTCGAGGGCTTGCAGGAACTGCCCGTTGCGGTACAGCAGCAGCCCGGTCAAGTCGCGCTCGCGGTTCCGCGCGCGCGACTGGGTCAACAGTTGAAGGAGCTCCTCTGGGGAGAACGGCCGCACGGCCACACTGCTATAGACGACTCGGATCAACTGCTATAGACGACTCGGATCATCGGACACAGCCTGAAGATCGTTTCGGCTGTCCGGCGGGCCGACTTTAGGCGTCCTCGGACGCTACGCAGGCCGCCACGCCTTCCGGCGCCAGTCAGGATCGCAGCCGCTGCCGGACTCGGCGAAGCGCCTACCCGATCCCCAACTTCTTGCAAAGCCCGTCCATGCGCTGCTTGACTGCCGGGTCCATCGTCACCACATCGGGCCAGCGCCGGGTAAATCCCTCGGTCGGCCACTTCTTCGTCGCGTCGACGCCCATCTTCGAGCCGTAGTTGTCCATGCGGCTCGAGTGGTCGAGCGAGTCGATCGGCCCCATCGTGAACTGGATGTCGCGCTCGGGGTCGATGTTGTTGAAAACCTTCCAGGCGACCTCGGAGTAGTTGTGGACGTCAGTGTCTTCATCCACCACCACGATGCATTTCGTGAACATTGCCTGTCCCAGCCCCCAGATGGAGTTCATCACCTTGCGCGCGTGGCCGGGGTAGGACTTGCGGATGGAAATCAGCATCAGGTTGTGGAAAATGCCTTCCGCCGGCATCGCCATGTCCACCACTTCGGGCAACTGCATCCGCATCAGCGGCAGGAAGACGCGCTCGATGGTCTTGCCCATAAAATAGTCCTCCATCGGCGGGACGCCGACGATGGTGGTGGCGTAGAGCGGCTGCTTGCGCTGCGTCACCGCGGTGACGTGGAACACCGGATACTCGTCGGAGAGCGAGTAGTAGCCGGTGTGGTCGCCGAACGGGCCTTCGGTGCGCGTCTCGCCGATCTCCACATAGCCCTCGAGCACGATCTCGGCGTTGGCGGGGACTTCGAGGTCGACGGTCTTGCACTTGACCATCTCGACGGGGCTGCGGCGCAAAAACCCGGCGAACATCATCTCGTCAATGTCGGGCGGCAGCGGCAGAATTGCCGCCAGCATCACGGTCGGATCGGCGCCGATGGCGACGGCGACATCCATGCGCGCCTGCTTGCCCTCGGCCTGCAGCCGGCGGTAGTGCTCGGCGCCCTGCTTGTGGGTCTGCCAGTGCATGCCGGTGGTGCGGTCGTCGTAGACCTGCATGCGGTACATGCCGCAGTTGCGCTTGCCCGACTCGGGGTTGCGCGAAAAAACCAGCGGCAGGGTGATGAAGCGCCCGGCGTCCTCGGGCCAGCACTTGAGGATGGGGTAGTCGTCCAGCAGCGAGAAGCCTTCGGTCTTCACCACCTCCTGGCAAGGGCCGGAGCGGACTTCCTTGGGCATGAACTGGCCGACCTCGGCGAGCTTGGGCAGCATTTTCAACTTGCTCACCAACCCCTGCGGCGTCTTCATCTGCAGGTACTCGGAGATGCGCCCGGCAACGGTTTCGAGCGAATCGACTTCGAGCGCCAGCTGCATGCGCTCCATCGACGCCATCGTGTTGATCACGACGGGGACGTTGTAGCCCTTCGGGTTCTCGAACAGCAGCGCCGGGCCGCCGGTTTTGACGGAGCGGTCGGCGATCTCGGTGATCTCGAGGATCGGGTCGACTTCCTCCCGCACGCGTTTGAGCTCGCCCTTCTTCTCCAGGGCGGCGATGAACTCCCGTAGGTCGCGATAGGCCATAGGCCTTCATTGTGGAACAGGGCCGGTGCTTGTCGGGGAACGGGGCTGCGGACGCACGTATCAACCGGCCCCGGCCGCACTGAGACTTTCAGGCTTCCCTGTGAGTAAATGGACTTGGGTCGCAGTTTGGCTCTTCCCAAAATGGTCAGGCCTAGCCAGCAAGTGAGACAATATGGCGCATCGGCTTATGGACGTGAGTGAACCTAGCGAGGCAACCATCCTCGAAAAGGCGACGATCCTACAGGAAGGTTTGGTCGCGTTTGCAACTGGTAAGGATTTCGAAGGCGGAGACGAGAGGTATAAGCGCCTCCGTCAGGATCTCCTTGCCCGCTCTGAAACGAAAAGCAGGGTCCCGAACTTTGTGCGCCGATATCGCAGCCTTGATCAGTTCTGGCAGTTTATCAAGAACAAGTCTGCCACCTACGCCGGGCGTCGGCAGTACCTATGGGATCAGTTTCATGAATTGATCGAGCATCTCGAATCCAACGAAGTGGGGTATCCACTTGACTCAGGTAGCCCCAACATCTTGTGGTCGGCGTTAGTCCGGTTCGGCGTCCCAATCGGCCACGATCGAGCGGTACGGCGTGGGCTCGGCCGCGACGGCCTGCTGGACAAGGCGGTAGAACAGCTTCCCGCGGCTGCGTGAGCTGCGGCGGTTGAAGCGGAATACGAATTCGTCGAGGTAGTAATCCAGATGCTCGTGGCTGATCGCCCCCTGATGCGTGCCC
>JGI12316J15310_10000143_pt5 | contig 71667 bp, 62 predicted proteins | sample MarCyaLeptolynsp_FD_15310 | JGI IMG/M metagenome (IMG submission 15310) | reverse complement strand
GTGCGCGAACGGATGAGGGCGATGGCGGCACCTGACTATATCATTGTCGGCAGCGGCGTGAATGCGCTGGTCTGCGCGGCCGTGCTCGGCCGAAAGGGCAAGCGCGTGCTCGTGCTTGAGCGGAACGCCGAAATCGGCGGCTGTATTCGCTCCGAGGAACTGATCGCGCCGGGATATGTTCACGACGTGATGGCGGCGACGTTCGTCCTGTTCATTACCTCGCCGTTCTATGGCGCCTATGCCGCGGACCTGGCCCGGCACGGGCTGGAATTCTGCCACCCCGAACATCCGACCGGCGTGTTGCGGCCGGACGGGACCGGTCTCGCAATGGCCATGGACAGGGCCGCCAATGTGGAGGCCTTCAATGCACTAGCGCCCGGCGACGGGGTTCGTCACGGGGCCGATGTCGGGTCGGTGGAACAGGATGCGGACCTGATTTTCGGACTGCTCGGCGGCGGTCTGTGGACGACGCAAACCGCAAAACTTCTGGCCAAACAGGCCTGGAAACGCGGCCTGCGCGGGTTCGCGGAATTTCTTGGCGGGGCGATGATGCCGGCCCGCAGCTGGCTGGAAACGGGCTACCGTTCCGATCTGGTGCGGGCCCTGTTTGCGCCATGGGTGCTGCATGTCGGTCTTGGACCGGAAAGCGCCTATTCCGCACAGATGGGCAAGGTGATCTCGTTTGCGCTGGAGGCCGCCGGCGCACCGATCGTCAAGGGAGGCGCCGGCAATTTTGCCCGGGCCTTTCGCGGCCTGATCGAGGAACAGGGCGGTGAGATCCGCACCGGCTCCGATGTTGACAAGGTCCTGCAACATGGCGACCGGGCGGTCGGTGTTCGCCTTGCCGGCGGCGAGGAAGTGGTTGCCGGATCCGGTGTGATCTGTTCCGTCATGCCAGAACAGCTTTACGGACGCCTGATCGAGAAGCCGTCGCCGGCGGCACGCGCCGACACCACGGCCTATCGACACGGCAAGGGCAATTTCCAGGTCCACTATGCATTGGACGGCCCCCCGAAATGGCGCAGCGATACGGATCTCGGCAAAGTTGCCCTGCTGCATCTCAGTGACGGGATCGACGCGGTGTCCAAGGCCGCGAACGAGGCGGAACGCGGCATGCTGCCGGAAGTTCCGACGATCTGCGTCGGCCAGCCCCATGCTTTGGACCCGAGCCGCTGCCCGGATGGCAAGGCGGTCCTGTGGCTGCAGATGCCGGAAGCGCCGCGTCACATCAAGGGCGACGCGGCCGGTGCGATCGACGTCCCCGAGGACGGCACCTGGAGCGAGGCGGTGCGCGAGGCCTATGCCGATCGTATCGAGGCGATCCTTGAACGCCACATCGAAAACTTCGCCGACATCAAACTCGGCCGCAAGGCCCTGTCGCCCGCCGATCTGGAAGCCCTGAACATCAATCTGGTCGGCGGCGACCCCTATGGCGGCTATTGCGGGCTCGACCAGTTTTTCATCTGGCGCCCGTTCAAGGGCAGTGTCAATCACCGGACCGAGATCGACCGGCTCTGGCACATCGGCGCGGCGACCCATCCCGGTCCCGGGCTTGGCGGCGGCTCCGGCTTCCTGCTTGCGAACGGGCTGAAATAATCGATGAAGGTTCTCGACAAAAAACCGGATGTGCCCGCGACGGAAATGTCGGGAAATTTTGCAGAGTCCCGCGAAACCCTCGGCGAGATCGGCCTCAGCCGGTTTGTGCCCTATCTCATGAACCGGATCATGGGGCGGTGGAACGCGGACCTGCTGGAGGAAATGAAGGCCTATGGGCTGACGACCGCCGGTATGCGCTCGATCGCCGTTCTGTCGGTGGTTCCCGGTCTGACGATCAACGAATTATCGGTCTACGCGGTGACCGAGCAATCGACCATGAGCCGCACTCTGGATGCGCTCGAGGCCCAGGGCTTCATCCGCCGCGAAGCGCGCCAGAGCGACGGCCGGGTGCGGGAAATCCATCTGACGGAAGCGGGCAGGGCGGCGTTCGACCGGTTCTGGCCCGCCATGCACGAGGCCTATGAGAACATGTTCAAGGGGGTTGCCGCGAGCGAGCGCGAAGCGTTCGTGACAACCCTGCAGAAGGTGCTGCGCAATATCCGGCGGCACGATATTTGACAGCGGCCGGGACGGAATTTCGGACCGGGGTGCAACAACAGGACGCAGGCCGTCGGGCCGCGCAGCGTCTAGACTTGATCGCGACGGGAGAGTGACATGGCTGAACGGTCCTTCAAGAAGGAAGTCGAAAAGCTGCGCATCGGCGCCGGCGAGGAATTTCGCGGCGAGGGCATCCTGGCAATCACCAAGGCGCTCCTGCAATGCGGCGTCGGCTATGTCGGCGGCTATCAGGGCGCGCCGATTTCACATCTGATGGATGTGCTGTCGGATGCCCAGGATATTCTCGGCGAACTGGGCGTGCGTTTCGAGGCCAATGCATCCGAGGCCGCGGCCGCGGCCATGCTCGCCGCCTCCGTCCATTATCCCATTCGCGGCGCTGTGACCTTCAAGTCGACGGTGGGCACCAATGTGGCGTCCGACGCGCTGGCCAACCTGGCATCCGGCGGTGTCACCGGCGGCGCGCTGATCGTGGTCGGCGAGGATTACGGCGAAGGCTCCTCGATCATGCAGGAGCGCAGCCATGCCTTTGCCATGAAATCCCAGATCTGGATGCTCGACCCGCGCCCGAACCTGCCCTCGATCGTCGACGCGGTCGAACACGGGTTCGAACTGTCGGAGGCGACGAACACGCCGGTCATGCTGCAGGTGCGGATCCGCTGTTGTCACGTGCACGGATCGTTCACGGCCAAGGACAATGTGCGTCCGCCGCTCAATGTACGCGACGCGCTCGATACGCCGCGCCGCGACACCGGCCGCATCGTGCTGCCGCCCGCGTCCTACATTCACGAACAGGAAAAGATCAGCAAGCGCTGGCCGGCGGCGGTCGACTATATCCGCAAGAACCGCCTCAACGAAATCTTCGGTCCGGACAAGGCCCGCATCGGCATCGTCATGCAGGGCGGCATGTACAATGGCGTGATCCGCGCCCTGCAGCGTCTCGGTCTCGCCAACATCTACGGCGATACGGACGTGCCGCTTTACGTGCTCAACGTGACCTATCCCCTGATCGATTCCGAATTCCTGGAATTCTGCGAAGGCAAGGACGCCGTGCTGGTCGTCGAGGAGGGCCAGCCGGACTATATCGAGCAGGCTTTCGGATCCATGCTCTACAAGGCCGGGCACACGACGAAGCTTGCCGGCAAGGACTTGCTGCCGATGGCCGGCGAATATACCGGCCAGATCATGCTCGACGGGGTCACCAAATTCCTGGCCGAGCATGCCTCGGATCTGCTGCCGGCAAACAAGCGCGCGCCGAACCAGGAGACCAGGGAGGCCGACGTGCCGGATCTGTCCAAGGTCGTGCCGCCGCGGCCGCCCGGTTTCTGCACCGGTTGCCCGGAACGGCCGATCTTCGCCGCCATGAAACTGGTGGAACAGGACCTGGGGCCGCATCAGGTCGCCGCCGATATCGGCTGTCACCTGTTTTCGATCATGCCGCCGTTCGAAATCGGCGGCACCACCATGGGTTATGGCCTCGGACCGGCATCGAACGCGGCGTTCGACGGCGGTGGCAACAAACGCCCGATTTCGATCATCGGCGACGGCGGGTTCTGGCACAATGGCCTGACGTCAAGCGTCGGCAATGCGGTCTACAACGAATCCGACGGTGTCATCCTTGTCGTCGACAATTATTATTCCGCCGCCACCGGCGGTCAGGACATCCTGTCGTCGCGGGCCGACAATCGCTCGAAATCGACCAAACACCCGATTGCCAAGGCGGTGGAAGGGGTCGGCGTCGACTGGGTGCGCCAGATCGACCGCACCTACGATGTCGCAAAGATGCGCGACACGTTGCACGAGGCCCTGACCACCGATCACAAGGGGCCGAAGGTGATCGTCGCCTCCTCGGAATGCATGCTCAACAAGCAGCGCCGGGAAAAGCCGATCGTCAATCAGGCGATCCGCGACAGGAAGCGGGTGGTCAAACCGCGTTTCGGCGTCGACGAAGATGTCTGTACCGGCGATCACGCCTGCATGCGCCTGTCCGGCTGTCCGTCGCTGTCGGTCAAGAAACTCGACGATCCCTTGCGCGACGATCCGGTCGCCAGCATCGATCAGACCTGCGTCGGCTGCGGCAATTGCGGCGAGGTGGCCGATGCGGCGGTTTTGTGCCCGTCCTTCTATCGTGCCGACATCGTCCACAATGCGGGCCCGTTCGACCGGTTCGTCGCGGCGACCCGCAAGCGGATCATCGGCTGGCTGCAGGATCGCCGCGAACGTGGCCGGCTGAACGTCGGAGCGGTCTGAACCATGACGCTTGCAGTTGATCCGCAAACGGCGCAGTCCGCCAGTCCTCTTCATCCGGAACCGGTCGATCCGCGCGTCGACGAAATCATCAAGCTTGCGATCATGGCCGTCGGCGGCCAGGGCGGCGCCGTCCTGACCGACTGGGTTGTCGATGTGGCCGAGCGCAACGGTTATGCCGCCCAGTCGACCTCGGTCGCAGGCGTCGCCCAGCGCACGGGCGCGACGATCTATTATGTGGAAATGGCGCCGGACAGCGGCCGCAAGCCGGTGTTTTCGCTGATGCCGGCACAGGGCGATGTCGACATCATGATCGCCGCGGAGATGATGGAGGCCGGGCGGGCGATCATGCGCGGGTTCGTGACGCCGGACCGCACCACGCTGATCGCCTCCTCGCACCGGGCATTCGCGACATCGGAGAAAATCGCCCCGGGCGACGCGATCGCCGATTCCGATTCGGTCCGGGCCGGGGCCGAAACCGCGTCGCGCCGGTTCATCGCGTTCGACATGGAAAGAATCGCCGTCGACGCGGGAACGGTGATTTCCGCGGGCCTGTTCGGCGCGCTTGCCGGGTCCGGCACGCTGCCGTTTTCGCGGGAAAGTTATGAAGAAACCGTGCGCGCCTCAGGCCGCGGCGTCGAAGCGAGCCTGACGGCGTTTCGCCAGTGCCGCGACCGGGCCGAGGGCAAGGAGCCCGCGCCGGCGCCCGACCCGGTTGCCGCCGTGGACGACGATGGCCGGCCCGGCAATTCGGACTCCGTCCTGCGCGCCTGGGCCGGACTGATCGGCCGCATCGACACCATGCCCGAACAGGTCCGCGACATGACCCGGCTCGGCTTGAAGAAGGTGGTCGACTTTCAGGACTTCGATTACGGCGGCGACTATCTGGATATCCTGAACCGGGTGCTGACGGTGGACCGGCAGTCCGATGGCGACCGCGAGGATTACCGACTGACCGTGACGGCGGCGAAATATGTCGCCAATGCGATGGCCTATGACGATGTCATCCGGGTCGCCGACATCAAGACCCGGCGGGCGCGTATCGAGCGGGTCGAGGACGAAATGGGCATCGGCGACGGCGATGTCATGAAGATCACCGAATTCATGCATCCGCGCGGCGAGGAGGTCTGCTCCATGTTGCCGGCCCGGATCGGCCGCTGGATCAAGGCGCGGCCCGGCGCCTTTCGCCTGCTTGACCGCATGGTGAACCGGGGCCGCAGGGTGCGTACCGATTCCCTGTTCTGGTTTTCCGTCCTTTATGGCGTGGCCGGGCTGCGCCGCTGGAGGCGGGCGCTGCTGCGCCACGACATGGAGAGGACGCATCTCGAGGCCTGGCTGGCAAAAGCGCTCGAGTACGCGCCCGCCAATTATCACCTGGCCGTGGAAACCCTGGCCTGCCGCCGCCTGATCAAGGGCTACAGCGACACCCATGTCCGCGGCCTGTCGAAGTTCGACCGGGTGATGCGGGGCATCGAAATCGTCAAGGCGCGTGACGATGCGGCGGACTGGGCCAGGCGGTTGCGCGAGGCCGCGCTTGCCGATGTCGAGGGCAAGACCCTTGACGGCGCTCTGGAGACGATCCGTTCCTTTGCCTCCGAAGGCCAGTAACATCCGTTCGAGCGCCTGAGACGTTCCCTTTTCAACGAGGTCCGACCATGACAATCGACAAGACCGTGCTTCGCCGCCTGCACGGCGTTTCCAGTGCGACCGCTTCCCTCATCCTCCTGAAAAAGGGGATCCGGGCCATGTGCATTTCAAGCGCCAGGCCACTCAATCCGGCCCATTGCCGGTTTGTTGCCGAGGCCTATACGCTGCGCTTCATTCCCATGCGCGAGGATCTGAGCGTTCCCGAAATCATGGCCGATCCGGACTATGCGCCGCGCAAGGTCATTGAAGAGGTTCCGGCGGGCGCGGCGCTGGTCATCGATGCCCGCGGCAATCTGGAGGCCGGTGTCATCGGCGGCATTCTCGCCACCCGGCTGAAGCTGCGCGGCTGCGCCGCCATCGTCACCGACGGCGCAGTGCGGGATTCGGCCGAACTGATGGCCAGCGGCGTGCCGGTCTTCTGCGCCGGGGCGACGGCACCGGCCAGCCTGACGGCCCATTTCGGCGCCGACTATCAGGTCCCGATCGGGTGCGGCGGGGTCGCGGTGATCCCCGGCGATATTCTGGTCGGCGACGAAGATGGGGTGGTTGTGATCCCGCGGGCGCTCGCCGCGGAAGTGGCCGATCTCGGTCTGGAGCAGGAGCGCCTCGAAGGATTCCTGACCGGCCTCGTGCGCGACGGTCGTTCGACGCTTGGCACCTATCCGCCGAACCCGCAAACGCGGGCGGAGTACGAGGCATGGATTGAAAAGACCTCGACGGAGGAGGGGCGGTAGGGCGCGCTTCAGGCCCGACGATTGTCCGTGGGTTTTTGCACCGAGCACGCGACGATGAGGGGGGTGGGTGTCGTTTTCGGTTCTAATCCAGGGTGTTGATTTGAATCATATAACATATTGAAAAATATAACATTTTAATTCTCATGGCCTTGTGGTGTACCGCTTCGCCGCAAGCAAAATTACGCATTGCGTAATCGAATTACGCATTGTTTAACTCTCCGGCCGCCCGGCAAAGCCGCCTCCTCAAAGATAACAGGTCGGGATCGCCGTGGTGAATTTCAGCTCCTCCATGGAAATCATCGAATTGATCTGGCTGAACTCGAGCCGCTCGATCATGCGTTTGTAGACCCGGTCGTAGCTCGGCACGTCCGGCACCACGACCTTGAGGATATAGTCCACCGTGCCGGTCAGGCGGTAGGCCTCGGTGATTTCGGGAATGTCCTCGATCAGGCTGCGGAACTGATTCAGCCAGGAAATGCCGTGCCGGGGCGCGGTCACGCCGACGAAGACCGTCATCGGCACGTTGGCCCGCGCCTGATCGACCAGCGCCACCCGGCCCTTGATCACCCCGGCCTCCTCCATCCGCTTGATCCGGCGCCAGCACGGGGTGGCGGACAGGCCGACCGCTTCGGAGATCGCGGTGATCGGGGCGTCGCTGTCGCTCTGCAGGATGTCGAGGATCTTCTGGTCGACCGCGTCGAATGCCATGCTTTCGCCCTGGCGTTTTGCGCGTCCGGCGCCGGGTCCGGATTTGGCCTTGCTGGTCACGACGGCACGAACTCGATCAGCGCCCCGCAGGCGTCGGACGGAGCAACGACAAGACCCCGCGCTGTCGCCACACTGTCTATTCCCGCGGTCTCAAGGCATGTCTTCGCCGCGTCCATATCGCCCACCTTGATCCGCAATCCGGCATAGGCGCCCTTTGGCAACTGCGCGGCATCGATGGCTGGATAGGCCCCCGCAAACGTTTCCCGTGTCATAAGGATGAGCGGTGCGGAGTCCGGCCCGGTATCGACGCTGACGGCGCCGTCGCCGTCAGCGACCCGGCCCTCGGCCCACAGTCTGGCAAACCGCGCCCCGTCGTCCGCAGGCGCATCGCTGATCGCCAGAATGGCGTCCAGACCGCAGGCCGTATTGGCATGATCCAGCAGTTCCGGCACCCAGACCGTCTCGCGCGTGCGGTGCTGGCACATGAACACGGCGCCGAACGGCACCTCGTCGCGGGTGAAGGCCACGGTCGAAAACGCCGCGATCCCCTGGCTGCCGTCCGGCAGGGGAACGGGGCGCTGAAAACTGCCCAGTCCCTCCGTGGCGATGCCGAGGTCCCCGAGCGACGCGGCCGCGGCTTCGGCGTCATCGATCCGGCAGGCGACGGCGTGAAGGCCTTCGCCCATCCGCTCCAGCGCCTCCAGCCGGTGGGCGTTCTGGGGCGTCCGATTGACGATGCCCAACAGTTCGAAATAGTCGTGCGGGAACATGATCGTGTAGTTGGCGGACCCCTTCGCCGCCGAATGAATGCCCTTCGGTGACAGGGTGAACCCCAGGGCGGCGTAGCGGCGCGCCGAATCGTCGAGTTCGTTGACAAGGATGAAGACGTGATCGACGCCTTTGACCGGATGGGACATGAGCTTCTCCTGTTGTCTGCAATATCAGCGCCGCACGGGCGCCAGAACCACTTCGTGCACGGCGACCTTCGGATTCATCCGCGCAACCATGAGCGCGGTTTCAGCCAGATCCTCCGGCTGGATCATGTCGGCGGCCTTCGCCGGATCGTAGCCGGGCTTTCGCGTCATCAACGGTGTCGCGACTTCGGCCGGACAGAGCGCGCACGAGCGGATTCCGTTTCGACCCTCTTCGCTGTTCAGGCTCGCGGAAATATCGCTCAGCGCGTGTTTCGACGCGCCGTACGCGACGCCCGCACCGGGGGAATGAAACCGCCCGGCCCAGGAGGATGTGTGGATCATGACGCCGCCGCCGCCCGCGCGCATCACCGGCAGGGCCGCCCCGATCACGTTCAGCGCGCCGGACACATTGACGCGGATGACCTCGTCCCAGGACGGCCAGTCCGGATCGGCCCAATGGCGTTTTGGAATATTTAACCCGGCATTGTTGCAAAGCACATTGATGCCGCCGAATTCGGATTCGATCCGTCGGCCGATTTCAATCATGCCATCCCGGTCGGTAATGTCGCCGGGAAGTATTTCGGTCCGCGCCGGCTCGGCGATGCCCGAAGCGACGTCCTCCAGCGCAGTGCGGGTTCGGCCTGTCAGCACAATTCTGTAGCCCGCCCCGGCAAAGGCCCGGGCCATGGCCGCGCCGATCCCGGACCCTGCGCCGGTTATCCAGACGACCTCCTGAACCATAACGTCCTCTCCAATCAAGGGTGGAATTCCATGCTAGCTTTAGGGGTCATTGATAGAATGAATTTGCAGATTTATGCAAGTTCGTAGTTTTTCGATTGACTTTGGCGTGGCGCTGCGCAGACTTAACCGTGTTAGAACTAACAAGTGCCGCCTGTCCTGGCGGCCCGGGCTCCGATACCCCAAGATCGGCCGCCCCGGACACACAAGGAGCTGGAAAATGGGAGCTGGAAAATGAAAGAGTCAATGAGGTGGCTGCGCCTGGCCTGTGTCGGCAGCTTTGCCTGTGGCGCCCTGACTGCGACGCTGACTGGGCCGCTGGCCGCCGAGGAAACACCGAAACGGGGCGGTACCGCGGTGATCCACATGAGTTCCGAACAGCGGACCCTCAATCCCGCGCTGCGCGCGTCGACCGGTGTCTACAACATTTCCGGCAAGATCGTCGAACCGCTGATCGACAAGAGCTATGACGGCCTGGTGCCGGTGCTGGCCACGGAATGGAGCGGGTCCGATGACGGCCTGACCATTACGCTGAAGTTGCGCGAGGGCGTCAAATGGCATGACGGCAAGGATTTCACCTGCGCCGATGTCAGTTTCACCGCCATGGAAATGTGGAAGAAGCTGCTCAATTACAGCTCGACCCTGCAGCAGAATCTGCAATCCGTCGATTGCCCGGATCCGCACACGGCGGTCTTCAACTATTCCAAGCCGATGCCGCTTGCCCTGTTCGTCGCGGCCATGCCGGACCTCGGCCATCCGATGCCCAAACACCTTTACGAGGGCACCGACATTCTGAAAAACCCGCACAACACGGCGCCGGTCGGCACCGGTCCGTTCAAGTTCGTGGAATATGAGCGCGGCCAATACGTGATGGCCGTCAGGAACGAGAATTACTGGCGCGAAGGCTATCCCTATCTGGACCGGATCGTCTGGCGGTTCATCAAGGACAAGTCTGCCGCTGCCGCGGCGCTGGAATCGGGTGAAATCCACGAATCCGGCTTTCTCGGCGTGTCGATGGCCGATATCGAGCGGCTTTCGAAGGACGAAAGGTTCACCGTCGGCACCAAGGGCTATGAAAACAACGTCGCGCACACGACGCTTGAATTCAATCACCGCAATCCGATCCTCGCCGATCTCAAGGTGCGCCAGGCCATCTATCACGGTCTGAATATCGAAGAGGCGATCACGACGATCATGCGCGGGTTTGCCAAGGCGGGCCGCGGCCCGGTGCCATCGGCGGGCGGCCCCAACTATACCGACGAGGTGACGACCTACGCCTTCGACCCGGAACTGGCGAAAAAGATGCTGGACGAGGCCGGACATCCGGTCAAGGCCGACGGGTTCCGCTTCAAGCTGCGCCACCGTCCCGCGCCCTGGGGTGAGTACACCCAGCTCTGGGGCGAATATTTCGCCCAGTCCATGAAGGCGATCGGCATCGATGTCGAGCTCCTGACCAACGACGCGCCGGGCTTCCTGAACGGCGTCTATCGCGACTACGATTTCGACACCGCCAACGGCTGGCACCAGTTCCGGTCCGATCCGGCGGTTTCGACCATGGTCTGGCTGCGGTCCGGCGCGCCCAAGGGCACGCCATGGACGAACCAGTTCGGCTGGCAGTCCGACGAGATCGACGCCATGATCGACGCGGCCGCCTCCGAGCTCGACCCGGAAAAGCGGGCAACGATGTACCATGACATCCAGCGCCGATCGATGGACGAGCTGCCGGTGATGTTCGCGATCGAGCATCCGTTCATTTCGGTCACGTCCAAGAAGCTGAAAAACCACCACAACACACCGCGCTGGAACAGCTCCAGCTGGTATGATCTGTGGCTGGACGAGTGACTTTGTCCTGAGATTGAGCCGGGCGGTCGGGTCTTTCGGCCTCCGCCCGGCCTGCAGAGGCAAGCCGGTTTTTTTCGAGTGCTCCACACAAGCCGGACAATGAAACCAACTGCCTCATCCTGAGGTGCGGAGCGCAGCGGAGCCTCGAAGGACGTTCCAGTGCACGCCATCCGTCCTTCGAGGCTTCGCTTTGCATCCACATCGGGTGTTCCCGATGTGGCACTCTTGATGCCCAACACGGGAACACCCGTGTTGGCGACCTCAGGATGAGGTGGAGTGAAGTCTTCAAAGTTGTGAAGACAGTCGCCGAACTGCCCCTGGCCCCCATGCGTTGAAGGGTTAAGAACCCGAACGAACAACAACCCCAAACCCCTGGACCACCCCAGGCCCCAGAAACAAGACCGACGGCCCATGCCCCTGCCTCCCATGCTGATCTACGCGCTCCGCCGCCTGATGCAATCGGTTCCGGTCATCATCCTGATCATGATCGGCACCTTCCTGCTGCTCAAGCTGGCGCCCGGCGATACGGTCGATGCGCTCGTCGGCGACATGGGCGGGGCCGATGCCGCCTTCATCGAGCGGCTGCGGATCGAATATGGGCTGGACCAGCCCGTGTGGGTTCAGCTCTGGCGCTACATGGCCAAACTGGCGGTCTTCGATTTCGGCTGGAGCTTTGTCTACGAACAGCCCGTGTCGCAGGTTTTGATGGACCGTCTCGGCAACACGCTGATGCTGATGGCGACATCGCTTACCCTTGCCTTCGCCATCGGCGTCGCCCTCGGCGCGTTTGCCGCGCGCAGGGCCTATTCCCTGACCGACAATGCGATCTCCACGCTCGGTCTGATCTTTTACGCGACGCCCAGCTTCTTCTTGTCCCTGATGCTGATGCTGGTGTTTTCGGTCAAGCTGGGCTGGCTTCCGGTCGGCGGCATCAAGACAATTGCCGGTTTCTACACCGGCTGGGACCATGTTCTGGACGTGGCGCGCCACCTCGTCCTGCCGACAGTGGCCCTGTCGCTGATCTATCTCAGCTTTTACCTGCGATTGATGCGCGCCTCGGTCCTGGAGGTCGTCGACCTGGACTATGTCCGCACCGCGCGTGCCAAGGGAGCCGGCGAGGCTAGGCTGATGGTCCATCACATCATGCGCAACGCGCTTTTGCCCGTCATCACCCTCCTGGGATTGCAGTTTTCGACGGTACTCGGCGGGTCCGTGGTCGTGGAAACGATCTTCACCCTGCCGGGCCTCGGGCAACTGGCCTATCAGTCGGTGGTGCAGCGGGACATGAACACACTGATGGGCATCATCTTCCTGTGCGCCATCATCGTGGTGGTGGTCAACTTTCTCACCGACCTCCTCTACGCCCGGCTCGACAGCAGGATTGAACTGAAATGACGGTCTCCGACGAAATCCTGCGCCCGCCGGAACCGGGTCGGGCGGCAATTTTCTGGCAGCGCTACCGCCGCAACCGCGCAGCGCTCCTCGGGCTTGCCCTGTTCGCCATCGTGGTGCTCCTGGCCCTGACCGCCAATCTCGTCGCACCGGGCGATCCGCTGGCGCGTGCGGCGGAGCCCTTGACGCCGCCCTTCACCAATGCGGCGGTGCCGCTCGGAACCGACCAGCTCGGCCGCGACATTCTTGCCGGCATCTTCTATGGCGCGCGGATCTCGCTTCTGATCGGCGTGGTGGCGACGCTGATTTCGATCGGCATCGGCGTCATCATCGGCGCACTATCCGGCTATTTCGGCGGCTGGATCGACGATGTGCTGATGCGCGTGACCGAGGCGTTCCAGACCATCCCCAGCTTCGTGCTTTTGCTGACGCTGGTGGCGATCATGGGCTCCAAGATCGAATGGATCACGCTTGCCATCGGCATTGTCAGCTGGACCGCGCCGGCGCGTATGGTGCGCGCCGAATTCATGTCGCTGCGCGGGCGCGAATTCGTCGATGCGGCACGCAATCTCGGCGTCAGCGACGCGGGCATCATCTTCCGCGAGATCCTGCCGAACGCTTTGCCGCCGATCGTGGTCTATGCAAGCGTGATCATGGCCCTTTCGATCCTCCTGGAAAGCGCTCTCGCCTTTCTCGGCCTCGGAGATCCGAACTATGCCAGCTGGGGCAACATGATCGGGCAGGGCCGGGCCGTGTTGCGGACCGCCTGGTACTGCGCCGCGATCCCCGGCATCGCCATTGTCTTTACCGTGCTCAGTTTTTCGCTGCTCGGCGAGGGCTTGAACGATGCCCTGAATCCGAGGCAGAAAAAATGACGTACCCGAGGCAGAAGAAATGACGGGCCCCGTTCTCGACATCAAGGACCTCTCGGTCGCGCTGCCGGAGGGCTCCGACCGGCCCTACGCGCTGGAAGGGCTCAGCCTGACGGTCGCGCCCGGCGAAATTGTCTGTCTCGTCGGCGAAAGCGGGTCGGGCAAAAGCCTGACGGCGGGCGCGGTCATGCGCCTGTTGCCGGGCCCCGGTGTGCACGTCGCCGGCGGCAGTATCCATTTCCTCGGCGAGGATATCCTTGCCCAGAGCGAAGCCGAGATGCGCGACATCCGCGGCAACCGGATCTCGATGATCTTCCAGGAACCGATGACCGCGCTCAATCCGCAAAAGACCGTCGGCTGGCAGATCGACGAGGTGCTCCGGCTGCATATGCGCGCCAGTCGAAAGGAACGGCGCAAACACGCCATGGAGATGCTGGAACGGGTGCACATTCCGGACCCGGCCTCGGCCTACAACGCCTATCCGCACCAGATTTCCGGCGGTCAGCGCCAGCGGGTGATGATCGCCATGGCGCTTGCCCTGTCGCCGCGCCTGATCATCGCCGACGAACCGACCACGGCGCTCGACGTCACCACGCAATTGCAGATCCTGAAACTGATCCGCACGCTGCAGCGCGACGAGGATGCCGGCGTTCTGTTCATCACGCACGATTTCGGCGTCGTCGCGGAAATAGCCGACAAGGTCGTTGTCCTGCGTCAGGGCGAAGTCGTCGAACAGGGCGAGGCCGACGCAATTCTCAATCGTCCAAGCCACCCCTATACCCAAGCCCTGATCGGCGCGGTGCCGGACCTGACGCCGCCGCCGCACAAACCCCTGTCGGACGCGCCGGTCGTGCTCGCGGCGAACGGTTTGAAAAAGACCTTCGCCGCGCGCGGCGGTCTCCTGACCGGGCGGCGCAAGGCGGTGACCGCGGTCAAGGATTTGAGCTTCACCCTGCGTCGCGGCGAGACCCTCGGCGTGGTTGGCGAAAGCGGATCCGGCAAGACGACCGTGTCGCGGATCGTGACCCGGCTGCTGGAAGCCGACAGCGGCGCGGTCGAGCTCGACGGCAAGGATCTGCTCGCCTGTTCGGCGCGGGAATTGCGCGCCATGCGCACCCATATCCAGATGGTGTTCCAGGACCCGATGGCTTCGCTCAATCCGCGCAAGCGGGTGGTCGACCTGATCGCGCAAGGGCCCATCGTGCACGGCGAGGACAAGGAGAAGGCGCGGGCGCGGGCCCGCGAACTGCTGGAGCTGGTGGAACTGCTGCCGGCCGCGGCCGACCGGTTCCCGCACGAATTTTCCGGTGGACAGCGCCAGCGGATCGGCATTGCCCGGGCGCTTGCCATGGACCCCAGGGTGATCGTTGCCGACGAGCCGGTGTCGGCCCTCGATGTGAGCGTGCAGGCCCAGGTTCTGCGCCTGTTGGCGGAGCTGCGCGACCGCCTGCACCTGTCGCTGTTGTTCGTCACCCATGACCTGCGGGTCGCGGCGCAGCTGTGCGACCGGATCCTGGTCATGCAGACCGGCGAGATCGTCGAGGCGGGGCCGACCGCGCAGGTCTTTGCCGATCCGCAGCATCCCTATACGCGCAAACTGCTTTCATCGATTCCCGGGCGGGACTGGAAACCGCCGCACCAAGAGACTGACGCAGCGTGAGGACATCATGTCGTTGGAAATGAAGCATATCCGTGGCGCGATCATCGGCGAGGGCACGGAAATTCCGGGTCCCTTCGGTCAGCGGCGGCTGATCTATGCCGATTATGTCGCCTCGGGCCGGTCGCTGGATTTCATCGAAAACGCGATCCGCGCCCATGTCATGCCCTATTACGGCAACACCCATACCGAAACCTCGTTCACCGGCCGGCGGTCCACCCAGTTGCGCGAAATGGCGCGCGAGGCCGTGCGGCGCGCCGTCCGGGCCGATGACGGTCATGCGGTGATCTTTGCCGGGTCCGGGGCAACCGGCGCTGCCGACAAGCTGATCCGCGCCCTGGCGCTGCAGGGTCTGGGGGCGCAGGCGGTCGTGTTCGTCGGGCCCTATGAGCACCATTCAAACGATCTTCCCTGGCGCGAGAGCGGGGCGAAGGTGGTGCGCCTGCCCTTGAGCGAAGAAGGCACGCCCTGTCTTGAAAGCCTTGGCGCGGCGCTCGCCGAGCACGCGCAGGCGCCGGTGAAGATCGGCGCCATTTCGGCGGCCTCGAACGTGACCGGCGTCCGGACCGACATCCGCGCCGTCGCCCGTCTGCTGCACGCCCACGGTGCCTGGTGTGTCTGCGATTATGCGGCGGCCGCGCCCTATATTCCCGTGCATCTTGCAGAAAGCGCCCCCGGTGCCGGGGACCGGGTCGATGCCGCCTTCATTTCGCCGCACAAATATCCGGGCGGTCCCGGTGCGTCGGGCCTGCTGGTCTGCGACCGCCGGCTTCTGGTCACCGAACGGCCGACCGTGGCTGGCGGCGGCACCGTCAGCTACGTGACCGCGACGGGTCACAATTACGTCGCCGATCCCGAACGCCGCGAGGAGGCGGGAACGCCGTCGATCATCGAGAACATTCGTGCCGGCATGGTCCTGCAGCTGAAACGCGACATGGGCGAGGACGCGGTGGAGCGGTGCGAACTCGATATGGCGCGGCGCATGGAAACCGCGCTGCGCGCGATCCCGGGCATGGAACTGCTGGGCCCCGAGGGTGTGCCGCGCATCGGGATCTTCTCCTTCAACATCCGGTTCGGCGAAAAGCTCCTGCACCACAATTACGTCGTGGCCCTGTTGAACGATCTCTTCGGCATTCAGGCGCGCGGCGGCTGTTCCTGTGCCGGGCCCTATGGCCATGACCTGCTCGGTATCGATGCAGCCACGACCGAACGCCATGAACGCGCGGTCGCGCTTGGCTATTCCGCGTTCCGGCCGGGATGGGCGCGCCTCGGCGTCAACTGGTTCTTCAGTGAGACGGATGTGGACCGGATCGCGGAAGCCCTGGCATTTGTCGCCAGAAACGGTTTCGATCTGTTGCCGCTCTACCGGCTGGATATTGCGTCGGGCGTCTGGCGGGCCGATAGCGACGTCGCCGATGCGCCGCCGGATTCGCTCTCCATGCTCTGGGCGGCCGGCCATCGGATCGCGCCGGATCCGGCCCCCGATTTCGAGGGCTGCCTGGTGCGGGCCGCGGCGCTGGTCGAAAGGGCACGGACCCTGTCGCCGGTCGGACCCGCTGCGCTTCGCGCCGAAGAAGAGGCTCTGCGCTGGTTCTGGCTGCCCTATGAGGCGAAGGGGGTGGAGGCATGAGTTCCGGCAACCATCCTTCGCTGTGGAGTTCGGTGACGCCGGAAAGACCGGCCGCCGCGCCGTTGTCGGGCACGGCCGAAACCGATATCGCGGTGATCGGGGCCGGTTTCACCGGCCTGTCCGCCGCCATCGAGGCGGCGCGCCGCGGCCATGCCGTCACTGTCGTAGAGGCGAATACGGCCGGCTGGGGCGCGTCCGGGCGCAACAATGGCCAGGTGATCCCCATTTTGACCGCCGCCGAACCCGATGCCTGGGTCGCGCGTTATGGCGATGTCGGGCGGCGCATGGTCGACCTGATCGGCAAGTCCGCCTCGATCCTGTTCGATCTCGTCCGCGAATTCGACATGCAGGCGGAAGCCGAACAGGCCGGATGGTTCCAGCCGGCCCATTCGCCCGGCCGGGTAAAGCTGTCGCAACAACGAGTGGAGGCATGGCAGCGCTTCGGATTTCCGGCAGAATTCAAGGACGGCGCCGAAACAAGGGAGATTCTGGGCTCGGATTTCTGGTATGGCGGCATGTTCAACCCGACCGGGGGGCACATCAACCCGCTGGCCCTGGCGCGGGCCATGGCCGGGGCGGCCGAGGGGCTCGGCGTGACCCTTCATGAACAGAGCCCCGTCACCGGCTTTGCCCGTGAGGGGGCGGGGTGGCGCGTGACGACTGACAAAGGGGTTCTGAAGGCCCGCGCGCTGATCCTGGCCACCAACGCCTATACCGGCGAAATCGCGTCCGGCCTGGCGCCGCGGCTGGCGCGTTCGATCATTCCGGTGCTGAGCTGGCAGATGTTCACCGAGCCGCTTGGCGAAAACCTGCGCGCCAAACTCCTGCCGGGACGTCAGGCCGTGTCGGACACCCGCGGCGATCTCCGGTTCTTCCGCTACGATGCCCGCAACCGGCTTGTCACCGGCGGTGCGGTGATCGGCAGCCTGAACGAGGCGGAACGCGTTCGCCGGAAGGCGGCCCGCAACCTTGCCGAAGCGTTTCCCGAACTGGGCGTGCCGGAAATCACCACGATCGGCTCCGGCTATGTCGGCATGAACTGGGATCGTTTTCCCCGGGTCCACCGGCTCGGCCCCGACGGATGGGCCTGGATCGGCTGCAACGGGCGCGGCGTCGCGTTCGGCACCGCCCTTGGCCGCGAGCTGGCCCGCGCCGTGACCGGTGTGCCGGAAGCCGAGCTCGCCCTGCCGGTGACCGAGCCGAAACCGTTTCCCGGCCACGCGCTCTTGCGGCGTGTGGCCCCCACCTATCTTGCGTGGCTGAAGCGCAAGGATCTGAGCGAACCCAAGCTGTGAGGAACGACATGACCGCGTCCGCCGATCCCAAATCCGATGAGACACCCGCAATGGGTCTCAACGACGTTCCGATCCTGATGCGGCGCCGGATCGAGGCGATGCTGCTCAAACATGTGCTTGAGGTGATCACCGAACGGTCCGGCCGCGAAGAGGCCGAGTCGGTGATCGGCGAGACCTGCTCGCGCTCGGCCATCGAACAGGGCGAACAACTGGCCGGGCTGCTCGATCACCCGCCGACATTCGAGGATTTCGCCGCGATCATGCCGAACTGGACGCGCGAGGACGCGCTGCAGATCGAGCCGCTGGAACGGTCGGAGGCGAAGATGGACTTCAATGTCGTCAGGTGCCGCTACGCGGAGATGTACCGCGAGATGGGGGTCGGCGATATCGGCCATCTCCTGAGCTGCAACCGCGACGGCGATTTCTGTATTGGCTACAACCCGGACATGGAGCTGACCCGCACCCAGACCATCATGAAGGGCGCAAGCCATTGCGACTTTCGCTATCGGATGAAATCGAGGGGGGAGGGGTAGGTTGGGTTTTGGGTACCGTCATGTTGATTGTGCGATTTCCCATTTCGCTTTGACACGTTGTCCTGGTCAGATCGCGTCAAAAAACCAATTGTTAGTTCAACGGCCTACAAGCCGCTTCATAGGTCCCAAACGCTATGGTTTTCATTATCCTCAACCTCATCCTGAGGTGCGCAGCGAAGCGGAGCCTCGAAGGACGGATGGCATGCACTGGATCGTCCTTCGAGGCTCCGCTTCGCTGCGCGCCTCAGGATGAGGCGGTGGGTTTCATGTCCCATTTTGGTCTCGTAAACCTGAGCGGTTCCAGTCCTTTGTCGGACTTCGTTGTGCTGTTTGCCCGACGTCTCAATCCCAAAACCCCCACGCCAGAACCAAAGCCCGACCATCAAACCATCAAAACCACTGTGCAGAGGAGCCAGACATGGCCGTTGAAAACTGGATCGCCAAGGACATTGAAGAGCTGACGGCGTTTCGCCGCGACCTGCACGCCAATCCGGAGCTGCTTTATGACGTCTCACGGACGGCGGGGCGGGTTGCCGAGGCGCTGAGGGCGGCGGGCGTCGATGAAGTGCACGAGGGCATCGGGCGCACCGGAATCGTCGGCGTGATCCGGGGCAAGGAGCCGGACTCCGGCCGCATGATCGGGCTGCGGGCCGACATGGATGCGCTGCCGATCCTCGAAGCGACGGACAAGCCCTGGGCCTCGACGGTGCCCGGCAAGATGCATGCCTGCGGCCATGACGGCCACACCACCATGCTGCTCGGCGCCGCCCGCCATCTGGCCGAGGCGCGCAATTTCAAGGGCACGGTGATCGTGATCTTCCAGCCGGCCGAAGAGGGCGGGGCCGGGGCCAAGGCGATGATCGACGACGGCCTGTTCACGCGCTGGCCGTGCCAGGAGGTCTATGGCATGCACAACCGGCCGAACCTTGAGGTCGGCAAGTTCACCACCGCCGCCGGGCCGATCATGGGCTCGGTCGACGAGGTGCGGATCGAGATCGAGGGCCGGGGCGGCCACGCGGCGATGCCGCACAACACGATTGATCCCTTGCCGATTGCCGCCGCGATCATCCAGGCGGTGCAGGCCATGACCGCGCGCACGGTCAATCCGATGGACAATGCGGTTGTGTCCCTGTGCACGATCAAGGCGAGCAACGCCTTCAACGTGGTGCCGAACGAAGTCGAGATGACCGGCACGGTCCGCACTCTGCGCGAGGAGGTCCGCGACCATATCGAAGACCATCTGGAGCGGCTGGTCAGCCAGGTCGCCATGGGCTTCGGCGCCACCGGCAAGACCACCTATATCCGCCATTATCCGGTCACGGTGAACCATGCGGAAAATGTCGACCTGGCCGCCGGCGCGGCGCGGCTTGTCGCCGGCGCGGACAATGTCACCACCAACATGACCCCGACATTGGGCGGGGAGGACTTTTCCTTCATGCTGAACGAGGTTCCGGGCGCAATGATCCATGTCGGCAACGGCCCCTCGGCGGGCCTGCATCATCCGGAATATGATTTCAACGATGAGACGATTGCGTGGGGGTGTTCCTACTGGTCGACTTTGGTGCGCGAGCGGTTGCCTTTGTGAGGGGGGAGCGGTTTGGGCGCGCACTGCACGGTTTGAGATGACGTGGGTGAGGTCTTCCGGGGATTAGAATTGGGACATGCGGAGTCCGCCATGGTGGGAGCTTGGGCTCGCGCGCCGAACCCATATGCCTTCCCGGCCCCCGAGCCGGGATCCACGTGACGGGTGCAGTCGCTGTAATTCTTACGCCACTCGATCCCCTGGGCGCCGGATCAGGCCCGGCGAGGCACTTTGGGGAATTGGATGGAGGGAAACGGAATGCGTACTGCTTGCCATTCCAAGTTTGACAATTGCCCCCTCCACACGTCATTCCCACGCGAGAGGGAATTCGTCCCGACGCGGCCAACCTCGGTCCCGGAGGAGGCGGCCTGGTGGGTCGCCGCGACAAGCACGGCGATGACGTGGATGGGATGGGTGCGGGAGCAGGATTTCCAAATAAGGATCGCGCCCGGCCGGTCGTTTGAGCGACCAGTGCCCGCCAATCTGCCGTCCCGGCCTGCGAGCCTACGAGATTCACCTGACGGGCGCTGTCGCTGTAATTCTCGAGCGGTCAGGCCAACCGACCTCCTGGGCGCCGGATCAGGTCCGACGAGGCCTATGGGGGAGACGGCGGATTTGCTCGACGCCCGGTCGCGAACGGCACGTTGGCGGGAATTTCATCCCAACCTACTCGAAGGGGCCGGCTTGCCAACCTGGCAACTGTCAACAACGAACCACTCAACCCCGTCATAACCCACAAATTCCCCAATCCCCCCGGTGACACCCCCACCAAACATGATAGGGGTAGACCATGAAAATCACCTCCAGATCCGAAAACGGCCTCACCACCTTCGAAGCCGATATTCACGGCCAGAAAGTCCATTGGGACGACGGCCTGACCTATGCCAGCCACCTGCAGCTCGACAGGCTCCTGTCGGCCCAGGTGCCGATCTCCGACAAGCCCGACGAACATCTGTTCATCGCCGTGCACCAGACGTCCGAACTCTGGATCAAATTGTGCATCCACGAGGCGCGGGTGGCGGTTGGGTGTATTCGCGGCAATCAACCGGAACGGTCTTTCAAGACCTTCGACCGGATCGCCGCGATCCAGCGCAACCTGATCCAGTCCTGGGAGATCCTCGCGACCCTGACCCCGCACGACTTCCTGACCTTTCGCGGCGACCTGCGCAAGGCGTCCGGGTTTCAGTCCTATCAGTACCGGGAACTGGAATTCCTGCTCGGCAACAAGGACGAAGACCTGATCGTCGTGCACCGGAACAATCCCGCCGTCTACGATCACCTGAAAACCGTGCTCGCCGAGCCGTCGCTCTACGACGAGACCCTGAAACTTCTCGACCGGCGCGGGTTCGACGTGCCGGCCGAAATCCTGGGGCGGGATCCGCGCATGCCGCATCGTCCCGACGCGCGCATCGAGGATATCTGGCGCGAAGTCTACGGCGATGTTGACGCCCACTGGGACCTTTATATGCTGGGCGAAAAGCTCGCCGGCCTGGAATATCATTTTCAGGAATGGCGCTTCAAACACATGAAGACCGTATCCCGCGTGATCGGCTTCAAACAGGGAACCGGAGGCTCCTCCGGGGTCGATTATCTCAAACGCGCGCTCGATGTCGGGTTCTTTCCCGAACTCTGGTCGATGCGCACCAGCCTTGGCGAGACCGGTCCCGGCGACACTGACGGGCAGGAGAGGGATCACGCATGATGAACGAACACCGCACAATCGCTTCCGGATTGCGGTTTCCCGAAGGTCCGATCGCGATGCCGGACGGCTCGATCCTTCTGGTTGAGATCGAACGCCGGACCCTGTCGCGGATCAATCCGGATGGCACCGTCGACGTGGTCGCCGAACCCGGCGGCGGCCCGAACGGGGCGGCGATCGGCCCGGACGGGCGCTGTTATCTCTGCAACAATGGCGGGTTCGACTTCGCCTACGAGGAGGGCGGGGTCGGCATGCGCCCCGTCGCCCAGGCGGCGGACTATTCCGGCGGCCGCATCGAGGCGGTCGATCTTGAGACCGGCGCGGTCGAGGTGCTCTACACCGAATGCGACGGCAATCCGCTGCGCGGTCCGAACGACATCGTCTTCGATGCCGCGGGCGGGTTTTATTTCACCGATCTCGGCAAGGTGCGGGCGCGCGACTGGGACCGGACCGGGCTCTATTATGCCCGCACCGACGGCAGTCTCATCCGCGAGGTCGCCCATCCCGTCATCACCCCGAACGGGATCGGCCTGTCGCCGGACGAAAAGACGCTTTATGCGGCCGAAACCGTGACCGGCCGGCTCTGGGCCTTCGACATCGCCGAGCCGGGCGTGATCGACAAGCACCCCTATCCCTCGCCCCATGGCGGCCGGCTGGTCGGCAATTCCACGGGCCTGCGCAATTTCGACAGCCTGGCGGTGGAGGCGAACGGCAATATCTGCGTTGCCACGCTGCTTGACGGCGGCATCACCGTGTTCGCGCCGGACGGATCCTCGATCGAGCACGTGCCGATGCCGGACCCCTATTACGTCACCAATATCTGCTTCGGCGGCCCGGACCTGAAAACCGCCTATATCACCCAGTCCTGGCTCGGAACCGTGATCGCCGTCGACTGGCCGCGGCCGGGCCTGCCGCTTAATTTTCTCAATACGTGATTGTTGGTGGGATGCTTGGATTTGACTGTGTTGAAAACCAAAATAATCATACCTTTCAGAGATAGACGAGCTACGCGAGGGGTCCCATGACACAACGCTGCTCGTTATTCTCCACCTCATCCTGAGGCGCGGAGCGAAGCGGAGCCTCGAAGGACGGTTGGCGTGCGCTGGATCGTCCTTCGAGGCTCCGCTTCGCATCCACATCGGGAACACCCGTGTTGGCGACCTCAGGATGAGGTTGAGGATAATGAACATCGTTGTGTGTGGGGAGTAACCAAGCCGTGCCGTCTCATTGAATTGCTTCGGGAATTTCAACTGTGACGCCCCCAAACCAAAGCCCCGCACCCAGCCCAATATGAAACCCGGACGCCCCTGCCGGGATCAAGGAGAAGATCATGCCTTTGTCGACCTATCTGCCGCATGAAATGGGCACCGCGGACATCGAGCCGAAGGGCGCTTTCGAAGCCGGATCCTTCGCCTCGTTCACGCTGACCTACACGGCGGGCAAGTTCGGCATCGACGACACCGGCAGCCTGAAAATCGTGCACCGGTTCGCCTCCGACATGGGCCGGCCGCAATTCGACGATCCCGACGGCGTCAACTTCGTCACCGTGGAGGCGTCGAACGGCGCCGTGCTCGACGTGCGCTACGACAAGAAGATGAATGTGCGGCCCTGGGACAAGACCCTCTACATCAAGGTGGTGCGCGGCTACCTGAAGGAGGGCGACGAGATCATCGTGCGCTTCGGCGACCAGAGCCAGGGCAGCCCGGGCATGCGCCTGCAGACCTTTTGCGAGGAAACCTTCGAGTTCCGCGTGCTGGTCGATGCGATCGCCACCTGCGACTATGTCGAACTGCCCGAACAGCCGACGATCGCGATCGTGCCCGGGCCGCCGGCGAAATGGGTCGCGGTGCTCCCGACCATGCGCGCGGTCGGCGAACCGTTCCGCCTCAGCCTCAAGGGCGAGGATCGCTGGGGCAACCCGTCGGACCAGTGCGACGCCATGTTCCGCGTGGTGGCGAGCCGGCCGGTGGCCGGACTGCCGGAAACGGTCACGTTTGCGCCCGGCGACTTCGCGCAGATCTTCGAGGACCTGAGCGTTGCCACACCCGGCGACCTGGTCATCGAACTGCAGGACCGGGACGGCAATTGCGTGGCTGAGAGCAACCCCTTGCGGATTGTCGAGGAGATGCGCTGGACGCCGGTCTGGGGCGACCTGCACGGCCAGTCGGAGGAGACGATCGGCACCAATTCGGTGCACGATTATTTCACCTTCGGCCGCGACAAGGCGTTTGCCGACATCTTGGGGCATCAGGGCAACGATTTTCAGATCACCGCCGCGTTCTGGGCCGAGCTGAACCGGGTGACGGCGGAGATGAACGAACCCGGCCGCTTCGTCACCGTGCCGGGCTATGAATGGTCCGGCAATACCGGCATCGGCGGTGACCGCAACGTGTTCTACCGCGAGGAGAACCGGACGCTCTACCGCTCCTCGCATGCGCTGGTCGACGATCATTCCGATATCCATACCGACGCCCACAATGTCGGCGAACTGTTCGAAAAGCTGAAAGACGAGGATTGCATCGTGCACGCCCATATCGGCGGCCGCTATGCCGACGTCGATCTCGGACACGACATCCGCATCGAACGGGCGTTCGAGGTGCATTCGGCCTGGGGCACGTTCGAATGGCTGATCGAGGACGGGTTTCGCAACGGCTTTCGCGTCGGCATCGTCGCCAATTCCGACGGCCACAAGGGCCGGCCTGGGGCGAGTTATCCCGGCGCCTCCATGTTCGGCTCCTATGGCGGGCTGACCTGTCTCCTGACCGACGAGTTCAGCCGCGACGGCGCCTTTGCGGCCCTGCGCAGCCGCCGGCACTATTGCACCTCCGGCAACCGGATCGTTCTCGAAACCCATGTCGATTTCCCGAAGGCGGCGCTGCGCTTCGACCAGGACCCGAACATGGGCGAGACGGAGACGCAGTCCGTCACCCGCGCGGAGATGGGCGACATCCTGCAATCCGACGCGGATGCCGTGACCTTTTCCGTCGACATGGTCGCGTCGGCGCCGATCGAGCGGGTGATGATCCGCAACGGACTGGAGCATGTGGAAACCGTGCGCCCCTACGCCGAGGCCGATCTCGGCAACCGGATCCGGGTGATCTTCGAGGGCGCCAAATATCGCGGCCGCGGCCGCGAGGTGATCTGGGACGGGTCGGCGACGCTCGACGGCAATTCGGTCGAACGCATCGCCACCATCAATTATTACAATCTCGACAAGGGCGTCGATCTGGTCTCTCCGACGGAGCTCAGCTGGGGCGCGATCACCACCGGCGGCTTTTGCGGTTTCGATGCCTGGCTCGGCGACCGGGATTCAGGCGTTCTGCGCATCAAGACCGATCTGGTCGAGGCGGAGATCGAGATTGCCGATATCGGGCTGGAGGATCTTGTTTTCGAGGCCGGCGGTCTGAAACGCCGGATCCGGGTCTATCGCATGCCCGACGAAAACGACGTGCGTACAATGACCTTCGAGCGCCAGGTGCCGTTGCGCAAGGGGGCCGACAATGCGGTCTACCTGTCGATGATCCAGGAGGACGGGTTCCAGGCCTGGAACAGTCCGGTCTATATCTTCGATTAGAGCTTTTCCTGTTCAGACAGGTGCGTCTGAACAGACAAGAAATGCGGAAAACAGGGAAGCCAAGCTTCTAATCGTCGGTGACGGAGCCGGCGCCGGTTTCGGCAAAGGCCAGCAGGCGGTCGCGCCAGGGCGCGATGTCGTGGCCGTTGTCGCTGAGCCATTGGGCGTTGAAATAGGTGTCGGCATACCGATCGCCCGGATCGCAGGCAAGCGTCACGATCGAGCCGTCCCGCCCGTCCCGGACCATCTTCTCGGCAAGCTGCAGCGTGGCGACCATGTTGGTGCCGGTCGATCCGCCGAAGCGGCGCCCGAGAACTGTTTCCAGCATGTGGATGGCGGCGAACGAGGCGACGTCCGGCACCCGGATCATCCGGTCGATGACGGTCGGCACGAAGGAGGGTTCGACGCGCGGGCGGCCGATGCCTTCGACGCGCGAGCCCCGGTCGCGGGTGATCGCTGGGTCGCGCGCTTCGTAATAATCCGAGAACACGGAGAATTCCGGATCGGCGACGCACAGGCCCGTGGCGTGCCGGTTGTAGCGGATGAAACGCCCGAGCGTTGCCGAGGTGCCGCCGGTGCCGGCGCTGCAGACGATCCAGTCCGGCACCGGGTGCGGTTCGCGCGCCATCTGCTTGAAGATCGATTCCGCGATATTGTTGTTGCCGCGCCAGTCGGTGACCTTTTCCGCATAGGTGAACTGGTCCATGTAATGGCCGCCGGTTTCCGCGGCCAGTTGCCGCGAGGCGTCGTAGACGTCGGCCGCGCGCTCGACGAAATGCACCCTTCCGCCATAGAACTCGATCTGCGCGACCTTTTGCTGCGAGGTCGATTTCGGCACCACGGCGATGAAGGCGAGGCCGAGTAGCTTGGCGAAATAGGCCTCCGAGACGGCGGTGTTGCCGGAGGAGGATTCAATGATCGTCGTCGTTTCGCCGATCCATCCGTTGCACAGGCCGAACAGGAACAAAGAGCGCGCCAGCCGGTGTTTCAGGCTGCCGGTCGGGTGTACGGATTCGTCCTTCATGTAGATGTCGATGCCCGGGACGCCCGGCAGGTCGACCCGGAACAGGTGGGTGTCGGCGGAGCGGTTGAAATCCGCCTCCAGCTTGCGGATCGCCTCGTTGACCCAGTGCCTGTTGTCGCGCATGTCCGAAACCCGGCTCAGAAACCTTCTGGAACCTTGTACGGTAAGGGCCGTCGTTTCCCAACGACAAATTCGACCCCGACCATTGCCGTGTCAGGCGCCGGATGTCCGGGCCACGCGGTGTCCGGCCTGCATGCCGCCGTTCTTCATGTAGCGCAGGAGATGCAGGGACTGGCCGCACAGCGAAATCAGCCGGCTCGAGGCATAATCGTGTTCGCACGGGATATCGACCGTCAGTCCGGCCCGGCCGGAAAGGCCCGCCTTGAACTGGCGCAGGCCCCGGTTTCGCGACGAGCCGCCGAGGTCGTAGAATTTGAAGCGCTCGCCGGAGAGCGCGGCGACAATGTGCCAGTGCAGCAGATAGCCGGCGCGCAGGGCGAGGCCGGCATCGTCGGTAGCACCGTAGAGATAGTGGGCAATGTCGCCGTAGCCGAGCACGATGGCGCCGGCGACCGGGACGCCGTCCCCGTCGCGGGCAAGATAGATCCGCGGCTTCAGCCGCGCGTCTCCCGCACGCGCCAGCCGTGCGACAATGTCGAGCCGGTCGGCAAGCGCAACCTGTTTGCGGGCAAGCATGTTGCCGTGAATACCGGCAAAAGCCTCGAGGGCATCCGCGCCCTCTTCGAGCGCAACCGTCAGCCCGGCCTGTTCCGACTTCTTCAGATTGTAGCGCCATTTCTGCGCCAGGCTTCGCCGCTGGTCTTCCCGGGAAAGACCGAGATCCACCAGATAGCGGCTCGACTGGGCCGCGGGCGGGCGCTGTTCGAAGCCGTTTTCGCCCAGCATTGCACTTTCGAGGTCGCTGAATACGGGATGCGGCCGCGGCAGGATCGTCAGCATGAGGCCGCCGAGCGTCGAATATTCCTTGATCAGCTGTCGCACGATCGTGCGGTATTGGGCCGGATCCGCGTCCCGCCCGCGCCGCCGCCAGACCGGTCCGAACCGGACATGGGCGATGCCCCGGCCGACCATCGGCAGCGTGTACAGAACGACCACGGCGGCCGCGACCACCGCGCCGTCGTGATAGGACAGGAACAGGCTTGTCCGCCCCCTTTGTTCCTCGGCCTTGAAGGCCGCGACCTGGTCGATGCACAGGTCGTCGAAGTCGGCCACCAGCGCATCGAACGCGTCCGGCGTGACGGCGCCGACACTGTACCAGCGCCGCGCATCGGTGGCGCAGGGCCGGATCGTGCCTTTCGGTCCAAGGCGTGGTTCTTCTGCGGTCCAGACCTCGGATGTCCGATCGATTTCGGGGCTCTCGTGGTGTTTCAACTGGGGCAAATCGAGTTCCATATCATGCAATTTCCGGTTCGCGGTCCGGGCGGCGGGCGTCCGCCTCATTGTCGTTCGAGCGGATGATGGCGGCGTAACTGCCCTCGGCCGAGATCCGGCCATCCTCGAGCCGCACCACCTTGTTGCAGGCGGCGAGCGTCGATAGCCGGTGCGCGATGACGATGATGGTGAGGTCGTCGGACAGGCGCTTGACCGCCTCCATCACCGCGCGTTCGGTTTCCTGGTCGAGCGCGCTCGTCGCCTCGTCCAGGACGAGCAGGGCCGCATCCTTGTAGAGCGCCCTGGCGATTCCGATGCGCTGTTTCTGACCGCCCGACAGCCGCACGCCGTTTTCTCCGACCCGTGTGTCGTAGCCGTCGGCAAGCGTCTCGATAAAGGCGCCGATCTGGGCCTGGTCCGCGGCCCGGCGCACCTTGTCGAAATCGATGTCGGCCGGCTCGACGCCGAAGGCGATGTTTTCCGCCAGGCTCGCATCGAGCAGAAAGATCGTCTGCGGCACGTGGGCGATGTTTTCCTGCCAGGCGGCGAGCGTCGCGCCGGACAGGGCCTTGCCGTCGATGGTGATCCGGCCCTCATTCGGGGTCAACAGGCCCATGACCAGATCGACCAGCGTGCTCTTGCCGCTCCCGGTCCGGCCGATCAGGCCGACCATCGCACCCTTTTCGATCGTCAGCGAGAGATCCCGGATCACCGGTGCGTCGACGGTTTCATGGCGAAAACCGACATTGGTCAACCGGATCGTGTCGGCAAACGGCAGCGCCGCCGCACGGCGCGGTTTCGCCCGGTCAGGCGAGACCGGCAGGTCCAGAAGCGCGACGACATCGCGAACGCTGTGCTGATTGCCGGTGATGCCGGCCCAGGCCTGATAGAGGTCCTGCATCAGGGGCAGAAGCCGCTGCGCCCCGAGCGCGAGCAGGCCGAGCGTCGGCAGGGCCGCGCGGGCGCCGCCGGTTTCGTCGACCAGCGCGTAGGCAATGCCGGCGATGATGATCATGCCGATCGCCTCCACGGCGTAACGCGGGGAGCGAGCGATGGAAAAGTTGGTCGCGTTGGCGTGTTGCAGGGCCCGGTCCAGCCGTTCGAATTTCTCCGCAAACGCCGTTTCGGCGCGTTCAAGCAGCACGTCGCGGATGCCGCCCATGCCTTCCTGCACCGCCTGCACCCGGCGCGACTGCATCTCCGCGATCACCCGGCTGTTGCGCTTCAGGAAGCGGCCGGAGGCGAGCCGGATGGCGATGAACACGGATCCGACGCCGAGCGCGGCCGAAAACGCCACGACCGGCTCGACCAGCATCAGGAGCGCCAGAATACACAATCCGATGGTCAGCGAGATCAGCGCCCGCATGGCGTGAAAGATGACATTGTTGACCACCAGCTGGATCTTGCCGATCGATCCCAGCACCTCGCTTGAGGCATGCTGCAGGTGATAGCTGTAGGGCTGCAGGAGGATGGTCTTGTAGATCCGCGCCGCCAGCTCGTTGCCGAGGCTGTAAACGAAATGATTGCTGGCCCAGGTGAGCGCGATCCGGACCAGTCCGGCGACGAACACCGCCCCGCCGAACAGAAGCGTCATCTGCAGCGCCGCCTGACCGGACCCGGTCCAGCCGAGCATCCGGTAGACCGGAGCAAGAAATGCCGGGCCGGCATCGGCGCCGTCGCCGAGCATCACCGACAGAAACGGCACCAGGGCGCCGAGCGAGATCATCTCGGCCGCGGCGCCGGCAAGCATCAGCGCCAGAACGCCGCAGAACTGCGCCTTTCTGCGGCCGCTGACATGGGCGCGGATCCGGATCAGGGCCGAGACCAACGTCATCGCCACGTCCCGTAGACCGATTGTGCATAATTGGTTGCGGCCTCGCCCTGTCGCGTTCGCGGTCCGCGCACCTTTTTCACCAGGGTGGAAAGCCCCGGCACATGGGTTGCGAACGCCGCCAGGCTTGGCAGCGGATCGCGCCAGGTCCAGGTCATGTGGATATCGGCGTCCCAGGCGGCCCACGCCGCGCCGAATGCCGATCTCAGGGCCGACTGCAATCCGACCTCGCCCGACCTGATCGCGCGATAGAGCCCGGCGAAAGCGCCGTAGCTCCAGACATAGCGCCGGCCGGCGGCGCCGACGATCAGGGTTTCGGGCTGGTCGATGCCCGCCGCCAGATCGATCGCCAGCGGACCGAGCCCGAGGCCGCAGGCTTCCGGCACCGCATGGTTGCCGGCAATGCGCGGATTGAGTTCGAGAAAACAATAATCCGACGCCGTCCGGTCGCACAGGAATTGCAGGGTTCCGACGCCGTGATAACCGAGATGCGCGATGAGCCGGTCGGCATGGCCGCGCAGCACCGGGTCGAGCGCGATGGTGCGCCCGTCCACGGCAAGTCCGGTCCCGTCGCTTTCGTCGGTTTTCAGGATTTCCGTGGCCAGATAGCGGATCGGCGTGCCGTTCTGGGCTGCGAAATAGAGATTGATGCGCGGGCCGTCGACATAGCGCTGCACGACCAGTTCGTCATGCTCCGCCGGCCAGGCCGGCAGCGCCTTTGCCAGGTCCCCGGGATTTTCGACGATCAGGGTCTTCTTGCCGGCAATGCGCGCCTGGGAGCCGGCCGGGCGGACAACGTGCGGATAGCCTATGTCGATGGCCGCCTGCCAGAGGGCCTCATAGGTGCCGACCTTTCGGAACGGCGCATTGGGCACGTCGGTTTCGTCGGCGGCCGCCAGCATTTTCGACTTGTCAAGACAGGTTTCGACGGTTGCGGGGTCGATCGCGGCAAAAAGCCGGTCGCCGGGCAGGAGATGGCGGTGCTGTTCAAGGGATTTCACGCAGCGCTCCCAGAGCGGCACCACCACCTGAATATCCGGCCGCGACCGCAGGAACTTGCCGAGCGCGGCGAAAAATGCGGCCTCCGACGCGAGCGGCGGATGGTCCCAGGTCTCGGCCACGTAGCGCGAGAGGTCGGCATATCCGCCGCCGCAGCCGCGTGTGACGATGACATGGCGGCCGAGCCCGTGCAGCGCCGATGCGAGGCGCAGCGTCGGACGGTAATTGCCGAGGATCAGCACGCTGTCCGCCGGATAGTGCCGCCCGGATGGTTTGGTTTCTTTTGCGATCATGGTTGCCCCTCCAGATGTCGCCATGATCTAGTTCTCCGGCCACGCCGACGCGTTGGCCCGCTTTCCCGATCGGCCGGGATCGGCCAGAAACCGCGCCATGGCGGCGGCATGGAAGGTCGCCCAACAACAGATGCCGATGAATTTGGCGCCGTCTTCCAGGATGATCGCCTGGTTCGTGAGGCCGGAATGGAAATGGTCGATCATGACGCTTGCGGCGAGGAAGCCGATGGCAAGCGCGAACAGGATCAGGTCGATCTGGAACACGACGCGACGCGCAAACAGCGTGAACAGGAAGGCCAGCACGACATAGGCCAAGAGCACCGCACCCTGCGGCAGGCCGAAGGCCGGAAACACTTTTTCATGCACCAGGAACGCGTCGTCGAGCGCCAGCCATCCGGTAAACAGGCCGGCGACGAGAGCAAACAGCGCCCGGTCCCGCGAGTCCGCATCCGGCCGGTCCATCAGCACGAGGGCGGCAAACATGCAGATCGCGGCGGTGCCTGTCCACAGCATGATGCCGAGATTGGAAGCCATGCCGAAATAGACATGACAGCATTTGCCGGACAGTTCGATCGACGTGATCGTATCGAGGAACAGCCAGCGCGGTTCCACATAGGGCTGAAGGAACAGGGCGGTTACAAACAGGGCCGGGACGACGACCGCGACCCAGCGGGCCCAGAGCCAGAATCCGGTTGGTTTGTGGATCTCATCGGCAAGTGTTCCGAAAAGAGAAGCCATCGTGGAAGTGTTAAGCTGTAATTGTCTCATTTTGCTGCGATCTCCCTTGCGGACAGGAAAAAGCAACAAGTGTGCCAAAGTATTTGTTTACCAAGTTTGTAAATGAATTAACGATGTTTTGGCTGATTGACTTGGGTTGAGGGGTAGTAATTTGCGACTTCGAAGAATTGGCGCGTCGGCAATATTTTTTTGAGGAGCATGCTGTCTCAGGCGATAAAGATCGACCTCCAACCAAAGTGGGCGGATTCAATCCGGGATCCACGTGACGGGTGCGGTGCTGCTCGATTGCCCAACGGGGAGGTCCTTGCGTGTCCTGGGCGCCGGATCAGGTCCGGCGCGGCACCTTGGGGGAATGGCGTTGTGACATGGCAAGCGCGCCGCCTGTCCATATCGGGCGCAACCAATCCCCAAGACGTCATGGCCGCGGCTTGGCCCGGCCACCCACCGCGCCGCCTCAAATCGGGATCGTGATTTGCTTGCGCGCCGGTGGGTGGCCGGGCCAAGCCGCGGCCATGACGTGGGTGGGGTAAGTGCGGAAGAGCAAAATCGGGAATGTGGAATGGGCCACCGCAGGCCATTGAGTGCCTCCACCCATCCCGGATGCCAACCCGGACCTGGTCCGGGATCCGAATGATCGGGCGCTGAAAAACGAGACTTTCCGCCCTGTTCCGCGCTTTGCGATCTGGATGCCGGATCGGGGTCCGGCGCGGCAGGTTGGGGGGTGGGATGGCGCGAACCTGTCGGTGCACCACTTGCCTCATTTGCGCCAGACCATAATAAAAAGACTGTCCTGCCAGCCGGCTCAGGCCCGGTTGACCGGGGCCATCGTCCTGATCGCTCAGAATCCGACCGAGATACCGGCCTTTACAACCACCGAATTGATGTCGTCCTCGAAGCTTCCGCCCCCGGCTCCGGCAAGTGTCACCGCTCCGTTGCGGCGAATGCTGGATGTGTTGACGGCCTGATGGAAACCCACGTCCGTGAACAGGGAAACCCGGCTGTTGACAGCATAGGAGATGCCACCGGTCACATGCCAGGCAAACACGGTGTCGCCATCGTCGTTCAGGTTCAGGCCGCCATTGTAGATCAGGTTATGGTTGACGATGTTAACCCCCGCGCCCGCGCCGATATAGGGGGTGATCCCGTGCCCGAAGATTTTTGGAGCATCCACATAGACGCTCCCGAGAATTCCAACCGCGGATGCGCCGGAACCGGATGCCACCACTTCCTGTCCGGGCCCGTTGCCGGAGAAGTTTATCGCGTCGGCGCTGTTCTTTGAATAGTTGAATTCCAGTTCGGTCCGGGGAATGAGGCCGGCAACTTCCAGATTGTGCCACTTGTAACCCAGGGCGCCGCCGAATGTGAAACCCGCGTCGAACTCGGTGTTCACCGTCGTGATCCCGTTTGTGTAGTCGACGTCGCCGGTGTGGAAATTGGCGCCTCCGAACACCGAAACGTACCAGGACTTTACCTCTTCCGGCGTTGGAAATGTCTTGTCGGCCGCAACCGCGAGTGCCGGAGCACCGATGGAGATCGCCGCGGCGACCCCGAATGACAGGAGTTTGTTGTGGATGCCCGTGCTCATAAGAACCCTCGCTATTTGGACCGGGTGGAAATATTTATGAAATCACTAAAGGGGTAATCAAATTAAGCGTCTAATAAACTTGTCCAGAAAATGTTAGCGAATTCATCGTTGTGACAATATTGCATCATTAGTATACTTTTTTACCGCGTATATTTTCTAATGACTTGAGGTTTGGTGGAAAAAATATACTTGGTAACATTTATCGCCAGTGGTGCAAAAAAATATACTGTCAATGGGCGGATCTGAATTGCGAACGGCATCGACAATTGCGAAATCGGCAACGGGATGCAGGTGCGAAATTCGCAAGCAATTTGCTGGTCTGGAGGTTTTGCGGCGCGGCATGCGTTTCCGGATTCGATATTGCGGCCCCGTCCTTTCGCGGAGACAAGGGCCAAGACACTTGCGCTCCTTCGCCTTGTCGATGCTCCGACAGGCCGGGCCGCGCAACCGCGCGCCGGGTCGCCATTCTCGCCTGTCCTCCGGCGCGACCGTCTCCGGCCGCCGCGATCACGGCGCCCGGCTGAGGGCGGTCTCGAAATCCGGTTCGATCTTGTGGACGTGCGCCTGCCCCCACTCGCACATGGAGCGCAGCACCGGCGCCATCGTGCCACCGAATTCGGTCAGGGAATATTCCACCCGGGGCGGCATTTCATGATAGACCTCGCGCCGCACAAGGCCGTCGAACTCAAGCTCACGAAGCTGGGTGGTCAGCATGCGCTGCGTACAGCCCGGCAGTGTCCGCAACAATGCGTTGAAACGGCGGGTGCGAACAAAAAGGCGCAACATGATCAGCGCTTTCCATTTGCCGCCGATGCGTGCCAGGGTGGCCTCTATCGGGCAGCAGTCGGGATCGTCCGTTCGATTTCTCCTTGTTTTCAGCGCTTCGTTCATGTCGCAACCCCTTTCGTCATTCCGCCGATACGGTTCGGTGCCTCTGGTCGTGAAATCGGGTGCCCCGGCGTCACTTTCCAGCGTGCCAGCCTGAATGTGTTTACGGTTGATGATTTCGTGACCTCTCGCGAGCGCTCCCTGGTAACAACCTTTGCGCAAGTCGGATCAGGTCCGGCGAGGCAAGGGGGCGATGACAGTGTGACATGGCAAGCGGGCCATCCGCTATCGCCGGGCGCGACCAGGCTCCCGGACGTCGTTCCCGCGGAGACGGGATGCCATTCTGACGCAGCCAATCGCGCTCCCTGAAAAGGCGGCATGATGGATCGCCTGGGTAAGCCAGGTAATTACGTGGGACGCGGCGCGGCGCGGGAGCCAAATCGGGTTCCGGGTATTCCGGTTCCGATGTCGTTCGGGTGACAGTTTATTCAATACAATCTCCGCCAGCTTCCGTAGCCGGCCTTCAAACCGGCTGATGGAGCGGTGCCGAACGGCGTCCGAAGAAGCCATTTTCTTCAGCAATTTCCTGCAGAGAAATTGCTTGCATATAATTATACATTTGTATAATAACGGCACCGCAATTGCGGAAATCGGAAAATCTGGTGACGGATCGGGCAACCAAGTTCAAACGGGAACCTGCGGAAAAGCGCAAGGAGGCGCTGATCCTGGCGACCCTGTCGCTCATCGCGGAACAGGGTGTGGCAGGGGCAACCGCGCGCGCGATTGCCGGGCGCGCCGGGGTCACGCTGGGGCTGATCCGACATTATTTTTCGTCAAAGGAAGACCTGATTACGGCGGCCTACGACTATCACATGCGTGACATGACCAATCTGACCGCAATCCGCGATGAGGATGGCGACACCTCCTGCAGATCGCGTCTGGCGCGCTTTGTCGCGACGGGCCTGATGCCGCCGGTTGTCGACCCCCGGTCCGTGTCCCTGTGGGCGGGGTTCCTGAACAAGGTGCGTGCGGATGCGCAAATGCTGGACGTCCACGAACAGAATTATCGTGATTTCCGCGACCGGTTGCAAATGCTCATCGCGGACGCACTGAAGGAAGCGGGAATTTCGACGACGCCGGAAAAGTTGCGGGAGCTGGCGATCGCCAGCAACGCCGTGATCGACGGGTTGTGGATGGAAGGCAGTGCCTTGCCCGGGGCGTTTGAGCCGGATGAGCTGCCGCGGATCGGGATTGCCTCGGTGGGAACGATCATCGGATTGAATTTGACGCAGGATGAGGGCGCGTGATGAAACAAACAGCGATTACGAAACGCCTGGCAGGGCTCGGTGGCGCGAAGTGGGGAGTCTACCTGAAGGCCAGGGAACTCGTGGCCCGGGGGCGGGACATCATCGAACTGACCATCGGCGAGCCGGACGTATCCACGCCCGTCGAGCTTGTCGATGTTGCAGTCGATGCGCTCCGCCGCGGCCGGACCACATATTCCAGCGGGCCCGGCGAGGCCGGGCTCCGCAACGCATTGGCCGAACGGTATTCCCGCACGTCGGGGCGGACGATCACCGAGGATCAGGTGCTGTGTTTCCCGGGCACGCAGACGTCGCTTTTCGCCGTGCTGATGGGCGTGGCCGAGGAGGCGTGCGAGGTTCTCGTCGGGGACCCGATGTATGCCACCTATGAAGGCGTGGTACGGGCGAGCGGCGCGGATATGGTGCCCGTCCCGATCAAGCCGGAGAACGGGTTTCGCATTGCTGCCGAGGATATCGCGGAACGCATCACCCCAAGGACCAGCGCCATCCTTTTGACCACGCCCCACAATCCCACGGGATCGATCCTGACCGACGCCGACATCGACGCGATCGGTGCGCTGGCGCGGCAGCACGATCTGTGGATCGTTTCGGACGAAGTCTACGATGAACTGATCTTTGACGGCACGGCATTTTCGTCGCCTTTGTCACGGCCGGACCTCGCGGACCGGGTGATCGTGGTGTCGTCGATCTCGAAATCCCACGCAGCCCCGGGGTTTCGCAGCGGGTGGTGCGTCGGACCCGAGAGCTTTACCGAAGCGTTGCTGCCCCTGTCCGAAACCATGCTTTTCGGCAATCAGCCCTTTATCGCCGATATGACCGAAAAGGCCGTTCGCGACGGATCGAGCGTGGCCGCCGGCATGGCGCAGCGCTATTTTCAACGGGCCCAACGCCTGCAGCGGCGGCTTGACGGGGAAACGCGGCTGAGAACACATCTGCCACAGGCCGGCATGTTTGCGATGATCGATGTGTCGGCCACCGGCATGAACGGCAATGATTACGCGCTCCATCTGCTGGAGCACGGCCAGGTCGCGGTCATGCCCGGCTCGTCTTTTGGCGACACGCTGGACAATTGGGTCCGGGTCGCGCTGACGGTCGACGACGCGACCTTTGCCGCCGCCTGCGACCGGATCGTCGCCCACGCGAACCAGGTGCAGCTGGAGACGGCATGACACGCGCCGGAGACGTGGGTGGGGTATGCGCGGTGCTCGTATTGCGTTTGTGGGGTGAGCCGCACGAGGCGATTTGACCATCCACCAACCCCCGACACGTCATTCCCGCCCCGACGTGGCCAATCCCGATCCCGGAGGCGGCGGGTTGGTGGGTCGCCGCGACAGGCGCGGCGATGACGTGGGTGGGGTCGGGCGCGGCGCCTGTATTGCGTTCGTGGAGCGCGCCGCACGAGGCGATTTGACCATTCACCAACCCCGACACGGCATTCCCGCCCCGACGTCGCCAATCCCGATCCCGGAAGAGGCGGATTGGTGGGTCGCCGCGACAGGCGCGGCGATGACGTGGGTGGGGTCGGGCGCGGCGCCTGTATTGCGTTCTTGGAGCGCGCCGCACGGGGCGATTGGACTGTCCACCAACCCCCGACACGTCATTCCCGCGCAGGCGGGAACCCAGCCCGACGAGGCCAATCCCGATCCCGGAGGCGGCGGGTTGGTGGGTCGCCGCGACAGGCGCGGCGATGACGTGGGTGGGGTCAGGCGCGGCGCGGCACGTTGGGTTGGATGGCGGCGTGACATGGCGAGCGTGCCGCCCGCCATTCCAGGGCGCGACCATCCCCCGATATGTCTGCGCGGAAAACGGCAGCGGCTGGCGTTGAATGCTTTGAACCCCTTGCGCAGATCTGTCATGTTTTCTAAGCTTCGCTTCATCGGTCACAATCGTCAACGGGAGGGCACAAGCTGAAAATGCGTATTATCCGCCGACTTCAGCATGGCCCCCGCTTCGCCCTGTAAATTCGTTTGCGGGGCTGGCCCGAGACACAATCTCGTTCGGTCCGTCCAAAGCCGCGCCGCGGCCTTCTTCTGTTTGACCCGAGATTCACATGACAATCCTCAATATCAATGCTTTGGGCATCACCCTTGGCGATCCCCTTTTTACCGACCTGACCCTGACACTTTCCAAAGGCGACCGCATCGGTCTGGTTGCCGCAAACGGGCGCGGGAAAACCACCCTCCTGGACTGCCTGGCAGGCCTCTCGGAGCCCTCGACGGGTGAGATAACCCGGGCCCGCGGCCTGCGCCTTGGCTACGTGAAGCAATATGTCCCGGATGAGGCGCGCGCCCTGACCCTTTACGAGTGGGTGCTGGCGGCGCTGCCCGAGGAACAGGCGGACTATGAAAGCTGGCGCGTGGATGTCGCGCTTGATGACCTCAAGGTGCCATACGAATTGCAGCACAAGCCGCTGGGCGACCTGAGCGGCGGATGGCAGCGAACGGCGATGCTCGCGGCCGCCTGGATCGGGGAACCGCAGATCTTGCTGCTCGATGAACCGACGAACCATCTGGACCTGTACCGCATCGGGTTGCTGCAAACCTGGTTGGAGGCGCTGCCGCGCGATGTCACAATCGTCGTCACCTCCCATGATCGGGCGTTTCTGGATTCCGCGACCAATCGAACGCTGTTTTTGCGCGCCGAGCGGTCGAGGATATTTCAATTGCCTTACACCGCGGCCCGCATTGCGCTGGACGAAGCCGATGCAGCCGATGAACGCCGCTTCGCCAATGATTTGAACAAGGCACAGCAGCTGCGCAAACAGGCCGCAAAACTGAAAAATATCGGCATCAATTCCGGGTCCGATCTTCTCGTCGTCAAAACCAAGCAACTGAACGAACGCGCAGCGCTCATGGAGGCGGCGGCGAAGCCTGCCTACAGGGAACGAAGCGCGGGCGATATCAGGTTGGCGAACAGCGGCAGCCATGCCAAGGCCCTGATCACACTGGACGATGTACCGGTTGAAACACCGGACGGACGGCTCTTGTACAGGACGGGACAGAAATGGGTCCTGCCGGGGGACCGCATCGTGCTTCTGGGGGCCAACGGAACCGGGAAAACCCTGTTCGTAAGGATGATAGAGCAGGCGCTGGCCGGTTTCGACAGCGCCGTGAAATGCGCGCCTTCCGTTGTGCCGGCTTATTCCGACCAGCACTTAAGCCAGCTTGATGACAACGATACCCCGATGAAGGCGGTAGCCGGGCAATTCGATATTGGCGATCAGCGCGCCCGCGGCGTACTGGCGGGGGCAGGTGTCGCGATACAGATGCAGGACACCAGAATCGGCGCGTTGTCCGGCGGACAAAAAGCCCGTTTGGCGATGCTGGTTTTGCGGCTCAGGAACCCCAATTTTTATCTTCTCGATGAACCGACAAATCACCTGGATATCGAAGGACAGGAAGCCCTGGAGCATGAGCTGATTGCACACGGCGCATCCTGCCTGCTTGTCAGTCACGACCGGAGCTTTCTGCGCCAGGTCGGCAATCGCTTCTGGCGGATTTCAGGCAAGATGCTGGAGGAAGTGGACAGCCCGGAACCGTTCCTGAACGACGAGATGGGCGTGCGGTAAGTGTGCCGGCAAGGCATGCGTCGCCCTGCCGCGCGCCATTCCTGCGCCTGAAAAGCGGGATCTCGCGTGACCCGCTCAATCCAGACATGACCATGAGGCGCGGATTGGATGTGCGCCCGCTTGATTGTCAGGCCGCGGGGAATAAAATGATGCCGGGCGAGGCCTGTTGATCATTCCCTCCCGCTTGAGCGGCCTGGCCCTTCCCGTTTGAACAGCCAGGTTTGAGGACCGAGACGTGACGGACATAGGAGTGGCACTCGGGGGAGGCGGCGCCAAAGGCCTGGCCCATATCTGTATGCTCGAGGTGATCGACGAGTTCGGAATCAAACCGAGCCGCATCGCCGGCACGAGTATCGGTGCAATCGTCGGCCTGCTCTACGCATCGGGCATCAGCGCAAGGGCGTTGCGGGAGGAAATCCAGAGCGTTTCCCACGTGGACAAGAACCGCTTTTCAAACACGATCATGAACATCTTCAACTGGTTGCCGCTGGTCGAAGTGAACTGGAGGGGCGGCAGCTTGCTGAAGGCCGACGCCTTTCTCGATGATGTGATGGACCACGTGAAGGTCAGCACCTTCGAAGAGCTGCGCATGCCGCTCAAAGTGGTTGCCGCAGACTTCTGGAACCGTAACGAGGTGGTCTTCGATTCAGGCGATATCCGATCGGCGGTTCACGCGAGCATGGCGCTGCCGGGTGTCTTCGAGCCTGCAATTGTTGACGGGCGGGTGCTGGTCGATGGGGGTGTCACCAATCCGGTTCCCTACGATCTGATCATGGACGAGTGCGACGTCACGATCGCCATCGATGTGATGGGGAACAGAACGGAGAGTGCCGGTCTGGTTCCTTCATTGCCGGAATCGATATTCAACACGTTTCAGATCATGCAGAATTCGATCCTGCGCCAGAAGATCGCAGTGCGGCCTCCGGACATATACATACGCCCGGACATAGTGGACATTCTGATGCTCGAGTTCTACGAGGGAGAGAAGATCTTCGCGCAGGCCGGGGCGGCCGCCGATCAATTGCGCAGAGAACTGGAAGGGCGCCTCACGCAGGCGGATCGTCACGGCGCGTCGCGCTGAACCGGAGTCCGCAAAGGCGCTCCGGGTCCTGCCTGACGCAAGGTGTTGTCGTTCATCTGCGACGGATCAAACGCATCATGCATTGGGCTGGACAGGCACGCCGGTCAACTTCGTATCGTCACTCTCTGCCGGGTATTGCGGACAAAAGACTTGTTTTTTCTGGAGATCGAACGCGGCTTGATTTGGTGGGTGCTGTTCGCGCTGGCATTGCTGCTTTCCATTGTCTGCGCGGGCCATGCGCTGTTATGGAAACGGGATCCGCGGGCCGCACTTGGCTGGATCGCCGTTTCCCTGCTGCTGCCGGGGATCGGCGGGCTCCTGTATTTGCTGTTCGGCGTGAACCGGATCAAGGCAAAGGCACGCTATCTGCGCCGTCGCTGGCCAATGCCGGACAACAGCGACCTGGACGATCCGGTTTTTACCGCGGGCTGGCCGGCCGAACATTTCGGCTTCACCCGGCTGGCGCGCAAGGTGACACGACGGCGTTTCGTTGAGGGAAACCGGATCGAACTGCTGGTCAATGGCGAGGAAGCCTACCCCGCCATGCTCGACGCGATCAGAGGCGCACGCAAATCCGTCGGATTGTGTACCTACATTTTCGACAGCGATCGGGTGGGGCGTCAGTTCGTCGACGCCCTTGGCGAGGCGGTCGCGCGCGGCGTCGACGTCAAGGTGCTGGTCGACGGTGTGGGCGAAATGTACTCGCGACCGCGCATTTCCGACTTGTTGAAGAAGCAGGGAATCCCGGCGGCGAGATTTCTGCCCTGGGATTACTGGCCGCGGATCCTGCATTTGAATCTGAGAAATCACCGCAAGATTCTCGTCGTGGACGGCACGCTCGCATTCACGGGCGGGATGAATATCGGCGTTCGCCACCTTGCCGAAGCGCACGACAATCCGAAAAAGGCGCTCGATCTTCATTTCAAGGTGCGCGGGCCGGTCGTTGCGGATGTCGAGAGGGCGCTGCTGGAAGACTGGTCCTTCGCGACGGGGGTCAACGACCTGCGGGCGGTTCCGCTGGACTTGCCGCGGCAAGGAGATCTCCTGGCCCGGGTGATCATCGACGGGCCCAACGAGGACTTCGAGAAGCTGCGATGGATGTATATGGGCGCGATCAACGCCGCGAGGCAGAGCGTGCGGGTGATGACGCCCTATTTCGTGCCGGATCGCGAGCTCATCGTCTGTCTGAGCGGGGCCGCCATGCGCGGCGTGGACGTGGAAATCGTCCTGCCGGAGGAAAGCAACCTGCCCTTTGTGAGTTGGGCGACCGATGCGATGCTCTGGCAGGTTCTCGAACCCGGTGTGCGGGTTTATCGCCAGCCTCCGCCATTTGCGCATTCCAAGCTCTTCATCGTTGATGAATGTTATGCAATTGTGGGGTCGGGCAACTTCGACGCCAGGAGCCTGCGTCTCAACTTCGAGTTCAATCTGGAGATATACGGCGAGGATTTCGTGGCCGTGCTGACACGGCATTTCGACGAAGCCAGAGCGCGCTCGGTCCCGGTCTCGCTTTCCGATTTGGATGGACGCCCATTGGCCGTCAAGCTTCGTGACGGCTTCGCGCGGTTGTTCGCGCCCTATCTGTAGGGCTGAGACCCGGCCTGGGTTTGCGCGCGATTTCCCGGGCGCCGGTTCGGGGCCGGCGCCGTACCGGGGAACAGCGGCGTTTGCCGGCGCCCCTGTCGTTCAAAGGGCCCTGTCTTTCAATGGGCCCTGTCTTTCAAAGGGCCTTGTCTTCGTTCTGGTCCAGGATCGCGTAAACCAGTTGCCGCAACTCCGCGGGAGAGACCGGTTTTTCCAACAGGGGGCGTTGGGATTCGCGCCGAAACTTCTGGGATGCGGCGCCTACCGTGTCGCCGGAAATGAAGGCGGTGGCATTCAACATGTCCGGGAAATCCCGCTTGACGGTTTCGTAGAGTTCGCGGCCATCCACGTCGGGCATGTTGAGGTCGCTGAGAATGAGGTCGTAACGGGCTCGGTGCAAACAGGTTATTGCGTCCGCGCCTGAGTGGGCGACCTTGATATCGAACCCTTCCTTTTCCAGAATATCTGCAATTATTTCCGCAACCTCCGCCTCGTCATCGACGACAAGCACGCTGTATTTTCTCGTCGTCCGGGACGGTGTTTCGGTCGCCGAGGACGCCGCTTTCCCACCCGAAAGCAGCGGCAGTTTGACGACAAACCGACAGCCTTTGCGATGGCTGTTGTCCAGCGAGAGCTGCCCGCCGTGCGAATGCACGATGCGGTGGCAAAAGGCCAGGCCGATTCCCGTCCCTTCGCCCACTTCCTTGGTCGTGAAATAGGGTTCAAAGACACGCGCCCGAATTTTTTCCGGGATACCCGGACCGTTGTCTTCAACAACAATCACTATTGAATCACCGGATTTGCCAAATGCGGTTGAAACCGTAATCAGGTCGCCAATTCCGGCCCTGGTGATTGCCTGCTCGGCATTGATGACCAGATTGATGATCACCTGGATGATCTGGTCGCCATCGGTCATGATTTCCGGCAACCTTTTGTCGAGGTCACACCTTATTTCCAGCGCTTCATTGCCTCGGCCATAGCCGGCCACGTCCACGGCAATCGAAACGATTGAATTGATGTCCGTTGCTTCGATCCTGGTGGGCTGCTGGCGCGCCATGGCAAGGAATGTCTTGACGATTTTCGCGCAGCGCTCGGCAGCACTGCTGATTTTCTCGACGCGCCTGGCGAATTCGGGGTCTTCCACCTCCTCATGCAGCATCAGAGAATGACCGACAACGATCGACAGGGGATTGTTCAATTCGTGAGCGACGCCGGCAAGCAGTTCCCCCAGTGCCGACATTTTTTCGTTCTGGAAGAGCCTTTCGCGCTGGGTTGACAATTCGTCTTCCATTGCCAGATCGTCGGTCAGATCGCGCGTGTTGGAAACAATGACGTCTTCACCGTTGAACTCGATCAGCCGCGCGGAAACGCCGCCCCAAAACGGTCTCCCGTGCGCTCCGACGAACCTGGCCTTGAAATTGCTGATCCAGCCGGTCTGACGTAATTTCCTGACGTACTGATCCCGCTCCCGAGGCGTTTCAAAGTACTGCTTTGCGTTTTGCGCCTCTCCGAACAGGGCCTTGGTTTCCGGGCTGCGGAAAAGCAGTTCGCCCGTATCGGCTTTGGTCATCTGAACCGGAACCGGGCAGGCCTCCAGAACCTTGCGGATCGTCGCCTCGGTTTTCATCTGCTCCGTAAGGTCGACCAGGTTTGTCACGATCACCTGTTCGTCCTTGTATTCGATAATTCTGGACGACAGGGAGACTGGAAACGTCTCGCCGTCGCCATTGACGAACTCAACCTTGTAATCCTCGATTTGCCCATGGATTTTCAATTGCTCGATAAATGCATCCCGCTCCTCCGGCCGGGCATAACTCTCCTTTCCGGTTTCCGCATTGCCAAAAATCTTGCGTGCGGCCGGGGTCCGATAGAGGATCTTGCCGCTGTCAAGGCTTACCATCGTGATGATTGCCGAACTGGCGTCCAGAACCGTGCGGACAAGGGCGTCCGCCTCCAGTTGTTTTGTAATATCGGTCACATTGGAGACGATGACTGTTTCACCACGATATTCCGCGACCCGGCCGGCGTTTGATGCCGTGAAGACTTCGCCACTGGCTCGTTTGTAGCTCGCTTGAAAATCATCGACCCTTCCGGTCGGCAGAATTGCCGCGAGATAATCCTTGCGATCCTCCGGGTCGGCGAAATGGCTGACGGCTGATTTGTGAACCCCATACATTTCTTCGGCCGCGGGGGAGCGGTAGATGATCTCGCCGTCTTCCAGACGCGACATGATAACCGCCGAAGGGCTGGTCTCCAGCACGGTTCGGACCAGATCGTCGCTTTTGCTTTTTTCCGCCTCGATCCGCTTCTTTTCGGTCACGTCGCGGCAGGTGACCACAAGGCCTCCCCGTTTTGTGGGATAGGTTGAAACCAGGTAGCTGGTCCCGTCGGACCGCTCCATTTCCATGTCGCGTTTGAATTGTGTTCCGGTCGCCAACTGATGCGATATCCAATCCTCCTCGCGCCCGGCGAAACCGGCATAACACGCGTGTTTTGCCTCCTCGCGAATAAGGTGTTCACGCGTCACGCCCGGCTCATAGAGGTGTCCGAGGGGATGGCTCATGTCCTTGTGGGCCTGATTGCACATCACAAGGCGCTGGTCGCTGTCGAAAAGGGCAAACCCTTCGGTCAGCGAGTCTATGGCGTCGCGAAACATCTCGGCAATGTCGCTGGTATATCGAGTGTCGTGTGTGTCGGGCTCTGCCATGAAATCTTCCTCGACTGGCGGCAATTCAAGGCGCGTTCAGATTGGACGTCCCAATGTTCTATTGTTTATGTGTTTTTTCAAGGTTCCGGGATTGGTGTGCGTGGAGAATTGAATAAAAACAAGTATTTTCAACAGTCGCCATTGCGGGATCAAAGAATAGTTTGCTGCCGCGCGCAAGGAGCGACAAACGCGTTATGTGATGCCGGCGGCCTTTGGTTGCAAGGACAGTTTGGCGGTGGGGGACGCGCGGTGGCGACATGGGTGGGGACGGCGTGGGTGTAAAATCGGGAGATGTGGAATAGGCCACGGTGGGCGATTGGGCGGACGCCCTTTGTTCTCCCGGACGCCGGGTCGTTCAACAGTCGACCCGAAACCGCGCAAGCCAGTCAAGATCCGGCTCCACGCCCAGGCCCGGACTGTCATCGAGCGTCGCGAAGCCGGGCGCTATCGACAGCATATCGCCGATCAGGGCGCTGCGAAGCGGGTTGTCATTGATGTCGACTTCCAGCATGCCGTCGCCGCCAGCCGCCGCCAAGGCATGAGCGGAAGCCACAAGCCCAATGCCGCCGCCGAGATAATGCGGGCAATAGAGCAGGCCCGATCGATTGATGGCGCGACCGAGCGGGACACATTTGGTCGGGCCGCCCCATTTCGCCAGATCGGGCTGGACGACTGAAAGAAGACCGTCCGCAAGCGCTTCGGCAAAGTCCTCGTCACCGGCGAGATTCTCGCCGCCCGCCAGAGGCATCGACGCCTGACGCTTGAGCCGGCGCCATTCTTCCGGCGGCCGGTTGGCCGCTATCGGCTCTTCCAGCCAGAACAGGTCGAAGTCTGAAAAGGCCGGCACCCGCCGGCAGGCCTCCTCCACCGACCAGGCCTGGTTGGCGTCGGCCATGAGTTTGCCGTCGTCACCGACAAGCGCGCGAAGCCGTGACAGGTTGGACCGGTCGGTTTGTTCGTCGAAACCGATCTTCAGTTTGAGATTGCAATATCCCGCGCCGAGCGCCTTTTCCGCAACGGCTTCGGCGCCCCTGGGGTTTATGCCGCTGGCATAAACCGGCATCACGCCGGTCTCGCCGCCGAGGCGACGCCAGACGGGCATGCCTTCGCGCCTGGCAGCCAGATCGTGCATGGCCGTGTCGATCCCCGCAATGCACTGGGCAATCGGCCCGAATTCGGCGGATTGAATGGCCAAAACGGCAGTGGAAGCGGTCAGGCTGGCGAAGGCTTCGCCTTCATCGGCAAAGCTCTGATCGACCAGCAGCGGCGCGAAGACGGACTCGATCAGCCGCGCCCGGTGCTCGGCGCCGACATTGGGAAAATTGCACCAGACCTCGCCCCAGCCGACAAACCCGTCTGCATCGCGCAGGCGCACGAGGACCATGGGCCTGTCCCGCATGGTTCCGAATGAGGTCTGGACCGGCGTTTCGAGCGGATAGCGAAAGACAAACGTGTCGATCCCGGCAATCGCGATCATACTTTCAGGTCCATGTCGAACTGGATGCAGTCGCCGCGATAGCGCACGTCGGCAAAATAGATCAGGTCATTGTCCTGTCCGAGCAGATAGCGTTTGACCCGGGCAATCGGGTCACCCAGCGGATAGTCGATCTCGGACGCCGTTTCGGCGTCGCACTTGACGATTCTGAGCTGCTGCCAGGCGCGCGCGATCGTTACGTCCGACAGGCCGGACAGAACGGGCAGGGCAAGCTCGGTTCGAAAGGCCTTTTCCGCGCGCCTGAAAATGTCCTGTGCAATGTAGAGCGAGATGATGCAATAGCGCACGCCGTCGCGAAAATGCGCCCGTTTCAGGTAATAATAGGAGTCCGCCAGGGTGGCTTCGTCGATGGCCACATTGGGCGTGCGCGGGCCTTCCTCGATGGTCGCGACCTCCGGCTTGTCATTGCGGTAGAGATCGAGGAGGTCGGCAATCGCGGATTCGACGCGCAGCGGCTTGCGCGTTTCGATGCCGGCCGTCACGATCGTTCCGCGGCCCCGCTCGGGCATCAGGATCCCGTCGTTGCGCAACAGTTTGATCGCCTCGCGGATCGTGACGCGCGCGACGCCGAATTCCGCAACGAGCGCATCGAGTGAGGGGAGGGTTTCTCCCGGCCGCCATTCGCCCTCGGCGACGCGCTGACGAAAAACCTCCGCAACCTGGTGATAGAGAGGAAGCGGCCCGGACCGTGTGAGGGCGCTGGATTTGCGGCTCTGGTTGCGCTCGGTCAATGGCATGATCGGGGAGTCCGGTTCGGTGTTGCCGGCTTCTACAGATTCCTCTTGCCTCCGGCAATATGCATATCTAAGATATGAACGTACTAACTATAGGACGTTTGCACAAGAGCGTTTGCCAAACCGGAGCCATTCCGGCGGTCTGGCGCTTTTTCCGTTTAAACCGGAGCGTCCGAGCAGACAGTAATGCGGAAAACAGGAGCCGGAATTGTTCGCTGTATCCGTAAAATTGCGAACCGCTCCGGGGGTGCGGCATGTATGGACTGATCTCCCTGTTGTCCCACATCAATCGCGTCAATCTTGCCGCCTGCCGCCTGGCGTCGATCTTCCTGTGCGGGGCGATCGCGGTGATCGTGGCGGCCGGGGTTTTCTTTCGCTATGTGCTCAACGATTCCCTGTCGTGGGCCGAGGAGCTCTCGAAGTTCTGCATGCTCTGGCTGGTCTTTGTCGGCGCGCCGATTGCGCTGCGGATCGGCAATCACATCGCGATCGAGATCCTGCCGGGCGCCCTGCCGGAGCGGCCGGCCGCCCTGTTGCGCACCGCCGTGATGGCACTTGTGATCGCGTTTCTGGCCGTCCTGCTTTGGAAAAGCTGGGGCTTCGCCGCGAACGGATGGACCCAGACGGCGATCGCAATCGGCGACATTTCCATGTTCTGGATCTTCGTGTCCATTCCCGTCGGCTCCGCCAGCATGCTGCTCGTCGCCGCGCAATTGCTGCTTGAGCAATTGCTTCGCGTCTTTGGCGGAACGCCGCCGGCCGATGCTTTCACCCGCCGCTACGGCCGAGAACTTACGGGGCAGGCAAGCGAATGATCCCACTGGCCTATCTCTGGATCCTGGTCGGCTGCATCGCCATCGGCGTGCCGATTGTCTTTGCGCTCGGCATTGCGCCGGTTGCGGGTTTCCTTCTGGCCGACCGGCCGGTGTTCCTGCAATTGCTGGCGCAAAAACTCTATCTCGGCATCGATCAGTTTCCGCTTGTCGCGATCCCTTTGTTCATCCTCGCCGGTGAAATCATGAATATCGGCGGCATCACCGAACGCCTGGTGCGGCTGGCCAATGCGCTTGTCGGCCATCTCCGGGGCGGACTGGCGCATGTCAACATCGTCTCGTCGATGTTTTTTGCCGGTCTGTCCGGGTCGGCGGTCGCCGACACGTCGGCGCTCGGTTCGATGCTGATCCCGGCCATGGAGCGCCAGGGCTATTCGCGCAGTTTCGCGGCCGCCGTCACCGCCGCCTCTTCCGTGATCGGTCCGATCATTCCGCCCAGCATCATCATGGTGATCTATGCCTATGTGATGCAGGTGTCTGTCGGCGCCCTGTTCCTGGCCGGTCTCGTACCCGGCATTCTGACCGGTGTCGGGTTGATGCTGGTGACGTCCTATCTGGCGCGCAACCGCGATTTTCCCATCGCGCACAAGCGCGCGCCGGCAAAGGAGGTTGCCTCGGCGACCTTCAGCGCGGCCTTGCCGCTGATGACGCCGATCATCATCATCGGCGGCATCCTGGCCGGTGTCTTCACGCCCACGGAGGCGGCCGGCGCCGCGGTCGCCTATGCCCTGATCCTGTCGATCTTCGTGCTGCGGACCATGTCCTATCGCGACCTGCCGCGGCTCCTCTTGCGCGCAGGCGTCGCCTCCGCCGCCATCCTTCTGGCGATCGGCACCGCGGCCATTTTCGGCTGGGTTGCGACCCTGTCGGGCGTTCCGCAAAAGGTTGCCGGTCTCGTGACGACGCTGAGCGCGAACCCGCTCCTGGTGCTTCTGGCCGTCAACATCCTGTTGTTGTTCGTCGGCATGTTCCTCGACGCCGGTCCCGCGATCCTGATTCTGGGCCCGATCCTCGGGCCGACCATGGCGGCCCTCGGTGTCGATCCCCTGCATTTCGCGATCATCATGTGCGTCAATCTCACGATCGGGCTGGCGACGCCGCCCATGGGGCTGATCCTGTTCGTTGCGGCAACCGTCAGCAATCAGCGCATCGAGAAGATCGCCTGGGACATGCTGCCCTATTACGTCGTGCACATCGCCGTGATCGCGCTCGTCACCTACGTGCCGGTCGTCGCCCTCGGCCTGCCGCGCGCCTTTGGCTTCTGAACCCTGAAACCGCAGAGGAGATGTTTCCCGCAGAGAAAACGAACCGTGCAATCAGGCCGGGACAGCCAAAGCGTCCCGCCCGAACGAATTGAAGACGTCCGCAAGACCGAAACCTGAACCCTGGGAGGAATAGATGACGATGACGTTCAAGACACCGAAAACCCTCGCGCTGCTGGGAGCAAGTCTCTCTCTGGCGCTGGCGACGCCGGCGAGCGCGCAGGAGCAGTTCACCCTGAAATACGGACATGTCGGCCCGGCGACCGAAATATCCGATGACCACATTCCCGGAGAATTCCTGAAGGCGTTTCTGGAATCGCGCAGCCAGGGCCGCATCAAGGTCGAGATCTATCCCGCTTCCCAGCTCGGCAACTTCCGGGCGCTGATCGAACAGGTGCAGCTCAACACTCTGGAACTGACCCACACGACCGTCGGCGGAATGGCGAGCTTTTTCCCCGAGCTCCAGGTTACCGACATCCCCTACATGATCCCGGACGACATGGTCGCCGAAAGGCTCGGAAACCATCCGTTCATGGACAAGATCCGCGACGAGATCCTGGCAAAGACCGGCAATGTCCGCATGGTGGCGGTCGGCAATACCGGGCGCTGGCGGTCGTTCTTTGCCACCAAGAAGCTGATCAAGACGGCCGACGACATGAAGGGCGTGAAGATGCGCACCATCAATTCGCCGCTGCAGATCGAATTCATCCGTTCGCTCGGCGGCAACCCGACGCCGGTTGCCTGGGGCGAACTCTATACGTCGCTGCAGACCGGTGTCGTCGAAGGCACCAAGAACGCGGCGACCGACATCGTGCCCAACAACATGCATGAGGTGCTGAAGAACGTCACCCTGGACGAGCATGCCTATCTCTATGCGTTCTGGTGGATGAGCGACGCGTGGCTGCAGAAACTGCCGGAAGATCTCAAGAACCTGGTTCTCGACGGGGTGCAGCAGGCGGCCGTGATCCAGTCCTCGTGGAACAAACAGTACGAGTCGCGCAGCCTGGCCGAATTCCAGGCAAAGGGCGGCACGGTTTACGTGCCGACGGCAGAGGAAAAAGCCACCTTCATCAAGGCCCGCGATGCGATGAAGAAATGGTTTGGCGACAAGTACGGCGATGAATGGGTCAAGGAATTCGAACAGGCAATCGCCGATGTCGAGGCCGACATTGCCAAAGAACGCAAGCGTATCGGCGGTTAGGCCGGACGGCGCCTGCGACGCATTTGCCGGGGCCGGTCAAGAGAACCGGCCCCGGTCCGCCCCAACGAATGAATCCGGACAAATATGGCGAACGCTGACTACGACTATATCATCGTTGGCGCGGGCTCGACCGGGTGCGTGCTCGCGAACCGGCTGTCTGCCGATCCCGACACGCGCGTCCTTTTGATCGAGGCGGGCGGCCCGGATCGCAATTTCTGGCTGCGATTGCCTGTCGGGTATTTCCGCACGATCTACGACAAGCGCTTTTCGCGCATCTTCGACACCGAACCGTCCGAGGGCACGGCCGGGCGCACCGTTCAGTGGCCGCGCGGCCGCATTGTCGGCGGATCGAGCTCGATCAACGGACTGATCTTCATCCGCGGCCAGCATGAAGATTTCGACGACTGGGACCGGTTGGGCGCAAGCGGATGGAACTGGGACAGCGTCCTGCCGGCGTTCAGAAACCTGGAGGCCTTCAACGGCGCCCCGAGCCAGTGGCGCGGCAGTTTCGGCCCGCTGCCGGTCTCCGAACTGCGCAATGACAATCCGTTGTGCGAATCCTGGATCGCGGCCGCGCAATCCTTCGGATTGCCGGCAAACGGCGATTTCAACGGCGAGACCACCTATGGCGTCGGTGCCTACGACCTGAGCATCGGCAAGAGGTGGCGGGCGAGTTCCGCCGCGGCCTTTCTCCATCCGGTCCTCGTCCGCAACAACCTTACCCTGAAGACCGGGACCAGCGTCACGAAGGTCCTGCTGGAGAACGGGGCCGCTACGGGCGTGGAAACGGTCCTGGACGGCCGGCCCGACACGATCCATGCGGCGCGCGAGGTCATCCTGTGCGCCGGGGCGATCCAGTCGCCGCAGATCCTGCAATTGTCGGGGATCGGCGCCGCCGATCATCTGCGCGCCGTGGACATTGCGCCGCTCTGCAACCTGCCGGGGGTCGGTGCCAATCTTCAGGATCATTATCAGGCGCGCATCGTCCTGGAAATGCAGGCGCCGGGATCCTTGAACGACGACATCCGCAACCCTATCAAACTGGCCGGCATGGGGCTGGACTGGCTGCTGCGCGGCCGCGGCGCGCTGACCGTCGGCGCCGGCCAGGTGGGCGGCGGCGCCTGCACCCGGTACGCGGAGGGCGGACGCCCGGACGTCCAGTTCAACATCATGCCGCTGTCGGTCGACAAGCCTGGCGAACCGCTGCATCGATATTCCGGCTTCACCTCATCGGTCTGGCAATGCCATCCCCGTTCGCGCGGGACGGTGCGGATTGCATCCGCCGATCCGATGGCGCCGCCGCGCATCGCGCCCAATTATTTTTCCGATCCGCACGATCAGAAGGTGATCGTTGACGGGGTCAGGATGCTTCGCGCGATCCACAACCAGCCCGGTTTTGCGGATCTGTGGAAACGCGAAATGCTTCCGGGCGATGCGGTGGAGAGCGACGCCGACCTGTTCGATTTCGTCAGCCGCACCGGAGGCACGGTCTTTCACTGTTCCGGCACCTGCCGTGCCGGCACCGACGAGATGGCGGTCGTCGACCCGCATTTGCGCGTCCACGGCGTCGAGCGGCTCCGCGTTGCCGACGCGTCGATCATGCCGCAGGTCACCGCCGCCAATACGAATGCAGCCAGCCTGATGATCGGCGAACGCGCCGCCGGTCTGATCCTTGGGGATGAACTGTAGGGTCGGCGCGGGCCCGGCGATCCGGATCGAGGGGTGGCGGCGGCCTGTGGTCCCGATGACTATCTGGCGACTATCCTGTGACTATCCGGCGATTTCCTTGCAGACCATCACCCTGTCGGTCCCTTCCACGGTCGCGACGGCCTCCTGGCCTTTCGTGTGCCAGTTGAGTTTGCCGTTGGAATAAAGCACGCCCGACCCAGCAGGTTGGATGCTGAGAACAAGTTCCCGACCGTCCGGTTCAATCAGGGTCGCGGTCTCGATGTCGCCGCGCCCCTCATACCGGACCCAGCCATCAAAGCCGGAATCGCATTTGTATTTGACCATGGTCTTGTAGTCGCCGAGCGGCGACGGGTTGACCTCGCTTCCCTGGTCGGTTGCTTGGCCTGTAGAAGCGCCGAGAAACAGTGTGAGGCTGAGGGTCCAGAAAATCTGCCTTGGGAAAGTGCCGCGTGCCGCGAGTAAGGTCATGGTTCCTCCGAAATATTACGCTTTGAAAAAGTGTAATGTTATGCGTGTGGCTATTTGCAGGTCGTCAAACGAAGCGATTGAAAAACTGCCGTCAGCGCCGAAAATCGTGTCCATCGGGCGCACCACGTCCTTAGAGGCCGGATTCTGAACACAGTATGAATGAGAAAGGTGCAGGTCGGAGCAAAGCTGGGTTCGGAATTGCTGAATTCACGGTCAAAGTGCATCCGAGTAAACCTGAACGGCTCTAGGGGACGGCCGGATACTTGACAGCGAAGATCGGATGCGCAGCAATCGGCCTTTCGAGACGCACAGGCAAGGCCCACTGGACAGGTCCGCATGAGTTTTCAAGAAGACGAACAACACCTTCCCGAAGATCTTCCCAAGGTTTTTCTGTCTTATTCCCGCAAGGATCGGGAACGGGCGCAAAGGCTTGCGGACGTGTTGCGCGCACGTGAGTTCGGCGTGTTCCGGGACACCGACGATATCCTGCCGACGGAAGAATGGCGGGGCCGGCTGGAAGAGCTTATCGCGGAAGCCGATACGATCGTCTTTCTGTTGAGCCCGCATTCGGCCACCTCGGAAGTCTGCGCATGGGAAGTGACCTATGCGGCTTCGCTGAACAAGCGCATTGCCCCGATTGTGATCGACGACGTGGATACGGGTGATATCCCGCCGCTTCTGTCCAGGCTCAATTTCATCTTCGCGACCGACCGCGATCCGTTCGAGAACGCGGTCGACACGCTGGTTTCCGCCCTGAACACGGATATCGAATGGATCCGCGAGCACACCAGACTGGCGGGCCTGGCACGACGCTGGCATTTGGCAGACAGGCCGGACAGGCTTCTGCTGCGCGGGCAGGACATTGCCGACGCAGAGGCCTGGCGCGACACACGGCCCGACGATGCGCCCGTCGTAAGCTCCCTTCAGGCCGCCTTTCTAGCCGCCAGCCGGCAAGGGGCCACGCGCCGGCAGCGCATGACGATCCTTGCTTCGCTGGTCGCTCTGGTCGTCGCTCTGTCTCTGGCCGGTCTCGCCTATTGGCAGCGGCAGGTGGCCATCGAGAACGAAGCGCAGGCGGTCGCCAACGCGAAACGGGCCGAGAGCGAGCGGAACCAGGCCTTGATCGGCCAGTCGCGCTTTCTCGCCGATCTCGCACGCCAGAAAACCGAAGCCGGCGATGCGGGATCGGGGGCGCTGCTCGCCCTGAACGGGCTCTCTGACCGGACGATCGATCGCGAACGCCCCTACGTTGCCGAAGCGGAGCGTGCCCTGTATGAGGCGCTGCAGCTTCGCCGCGAACGTGCCGTTCTGGAAGGACATCGTGGCCATGTGACAAGTCTCGCCTTCTCAAGGGACGGACGTCGGCTGGCCTCCGGCTCCCTGACGGGCATGGTCGCGGGTCGACCCAATTCCAGGATCCGGCTCTGGGATGTGGAACGGGGCGTTCAGGTAAAGGCGCTGGATACGTCCGCCCAATCGGTCGGGGCGCTTGCGTTTGCAGCCGGCGATACACGCCTTGTCAGCACGCACGACGCAAGGCCGGGCAAGCTCTGGGAAACTGACAGCGGTGCGCCTGTCAAAATCTTTTACGGCGCGGTCCGGGCGAGAGCGCTGGCGCTTTCGCCTGACGGAACCCGGATGGTGACCAGCGGACTGGCGAATGCGTCCGACCGGGCATCGGCGCGAATTTCGGATACGGGAACCGGTGAGGAAATCGCCAAAATCGTTGGTCCGATCGGGGCCGCGCTGCGCGCAGACTGGTCACCCGACGGCAAACGTCTCGTGATTGGTTCCTTTGGCAAGGCATTGATCTGGGACCTTGAGAACAAGGCGCAAATCGCGGTCCTGAACGGGGACAGCCAATGGAACCCGGAAGTGGCCTATTCGCCGGACGGTACTCTGATCGCGACCAGCGGCAAGGATGGAGAAACCATTCTTTGGAAGGCCGGGACCGGAGAGAAACTGTCCACGCTGATCTCGTCGGTTGGGAACGGGCCGGCAGGGTTTGAGAAGCGGATTTCAAAAATCCGGTTTTCTCCGGACGGCGGCAGACTTGCCACGCTGAACGAAGCGGGTTCGCTCGTGCTTTGGGACGCCATGCGCGGTCTGGAGATCGCGACGATGGGAACTTTTTCGCCCCAACCTGACCGAGGGGCTGCCGCTGCAATCCGGGATGTCACATTTTCACATGACGGCAAATGGCTCGCTGCGGGGACTGGCGCGGGCGAGATCACCTTCTGGACCGCCGAGAGGGGCCTTGTGTTGAATACCTTCAGCGGCCATTCACAGGACGTGCTTGCCCTGGCAATTTCCCCGGACGGGAAAACCCTCGCCAGCGGATCGGCCGACAGCACCGTGCGCCTGTGGAGCCTTGGGCCGGGACTGGAACGCAGACTGCTGAGGACGGACGGACACGGTCTGACCGATATCGCCTTCTCCGCGGACGGAACCAGGCTGGCAGCGGGGTCGACCGTCGGAACGACGCACCTGTGGAATGTACAAACCGAAGCACCGGCCACAAGTCACAAGGTTCATTCCGACACGGTGAGCAAGGTTGTTTTCGGGCGGCAAGGGCATCTTCTGGCGACCGGGTCGCATGACGGCTCCGTCGCACTCTGGAACGGGGCCGACGGCCAGCACATCCTGTCGTTTCCCGATCACGGTTCCGGCGTGACCGGTTTGGCCATATCGCCCGACGGTGCTTTGGTGGCGGCCTCCGGCGGCGGGGCGACGGGAGGGCCGGTGAAGGTTTACGACGTCGCCGCGCGCAGGGGGCTTGCCACGCTGAGCGGACCAACCGGCGAACCGGGTGAACCGCGCATTACAAAGCTTGCCTTTTCCGCCGACGGCAAAATGTTGGCGGCGGCCGTGGCCGCGGGAAGCGTCTATGTGTGGGATGTCGGGACCTGGGACAAGGTTCGCGTTCTTTCCGGCCACAATAAGGGTGTCAACGACATAGCGTTTTCACCGGACGGCCTGCTGATCGCCTCCGCGTCGTACGATCGGACGGCGCGGCTATGGAATGCCGCGACCGGGCAGGCCGTCGCGACTGTCAAGGCGGGAGGCGGTCTTGAGCGGGTGATATTTTCACCGCGCGGTGCCACGATTGCGACAGCCCACGATGCCTGTCATTACAAGTGCTGGAAAATCTGGAACGTGGAGTCGGGCACCCTGCTGGCGGAACTCGACGGCTTGACCGGCGGCGTCGTAAGCGGCGCCTTTTCCCCCGACGGAACCAGGTTCGCCACCGGCGCCGTTGATGGCACCATCCGGATCTGGGATCATTCCCGAAACGCAATCGTTGCCCGATTGAATGCCGGGAGCGCGGTCAGCGACCTCGCTTATTCGCCCGATGGGTCCTGGCTCGCCGGGGCCACCTCCGGCGGGACCGTGTCGCTTGCGCGGGTTTTTGAAACGGCCGACGCCCTTGTCGCCCAGGCGAAGCGGCTGGCGCAGCGCTGTCTTGATCCCGACGAACGGCGGGCTGCCTACCTGTCACCCGCTCCACCCCGCTGGTGCATCACAGGCGCAGGGCTGGAGACCGAGAAGGATCCGAACGCGTGGCGGCCGAAATGGCCTTACCAGTCCAGGGCCTGGCGCGACTGGCTGGTCGCTGTTGACGACGGCAGTGAGCCGCCAATGCCGGAGGACTGGAGCCAATAGCCGATCAGGGCTTTGCCCCGTTCCGATACGGACCGAGCAGGGCATAGAGCGCTCCGTTGATAGGAGCTTCCAGCCCGTTGTTCCTGGCCAGCCGCGCCACCGCTCCCGAGACCCATTCGATCTCAAGCGGGCGTCCGTTCTCCAGATCGATCGCCGTCGAGGCCCGCATTGCCGGCGGCAGGCCCTGCGCGGCGGCCCAGGTGTCTTTTTCGCTCGTTGCCGGCAGGGCAACGCCACAGGCACGGCCGACGGCGGCTGTCTCGGCGATGACAGTGCGGAACAGCTCCGCCAGCGGCGCGCTTTCGGCAATATCCTTCATCGTGCACCGGGCAGCCGCCGTCACGCCCGATACCGCCGAAAACATCAGGAACTTTTTCCAAACCTCAAGCTGAATGTCCCGGGTCGGCGGAGCCGACGAGCCGGACAGGTTGATCGCATCGCGCAGGGCATCGATCCGCTGCGACGGGCGATTGTCTCTTTCGGCAAACAGGAACCGATTGAATTCACCGGTTTGGCGGATGAGCCCGGGTTCGGCGATGGTTGTCGAAATGTAGGCGACACCATCGGCCACGTTTTCAGGTGGCAGGCGTTTGGCAAGCCGGTCGGCCGCTTCCACGCCGTTCAGAAACGGAATGACCACCGTGTGAGATGCGAGCAGAGGCCGGCACGCGTCGGCCGCTTGATCCAGGTCATCGCCCTTGACGGCGAAGATCACGGCATCGACCGCACCAATGTCGCCGGGCTGGTCCGACGCTTTCCAGGGCCGGACGGTCGATGTGCCGTCCGCGCCTGTCAGGGTAAGCCCATGCTCGCGAATGGCCGCGAGATGCGCGCCCCGCGCAATTGTCGCCACCTGGTGGCCGGCCTTGCCCAGACGAACCGCCAGAAAGCCGCCAATGCCCCCGGTTGCCATGGTCGCGATTTTCATCGGTGAACTCCTTCATTGGAAATCTGAACGGCTCTGGAACCTATCCTGATCTGCGGCCAAGTGCAGGCCATTTCAGAAACGGCGCCGCAATCAGGCTCCAGCCGAGCAGTCCCTGGCTGTGGGCCGACAGGTTCTGCGGGCCCTGGAAAACCAGGTAGCGCAGCGCGGTCAGCGGATGTTCCGGCGGCCAGATCACCCATTGCAGCGGCAGGTCCGGGATGATCATCCGGTAATACATGTAATAGACCTGCGGCGACATCCAGACGAACAGCCAGAACAGGACCAGTGCGCCGCCGATCTTCATCCAGACGGGGCGTTTGCGAAGCAGGGCGCGCGTTGAGAAAAAGACGATGGCAAACAATGTCGCGCTGATGCAGACGAGGCCGACCTGCCCCCAGGGCGTAAGATCGAAAAAGGAATCCTGACTGTACATGGACCGGACTTGTCGTGTGGGATGTCGGCCGGGAAATACATCCTCCGCGCCCACGCTGCAATCAAATGGTTTTGCCCCGCGCAGAGCGGGGTGCGCGGGCGCCGCAACGGGCCATTGTTCCTGTGCGGCTGGCAATCCGGTCAAAGCGCGTCCGAGTAAACCTGACCGGCTCCAAACGCGTCGGGGGCGTGCCGACATCGACACGCCCCCGATCGGTGTTACGAAAATCCGCTCGGTTTATTTGAGAGGAGCAACCGCGAGAATCACGGTGAACTTTTCGCAATAGATGTACAATTCGCTGTATTTGCTCGTGTCGATGCTGGACGGCACGTCGAAGGTTGCGGCACCCTTTTTGACCGTCAGTCTGTCGTGGATCTTGGATCCCTTGGCGTATTTCTCGCCGTTGCCGAAGCCGATCTTGATGTCCGGCGGATTCTTCTTCGGGTCGAACACATAATTGTCGTGCAGCACAACCTTGGTCTTTCCACCGGACTTTTTCACTTCGACGGTGCCGGACACGGTGTAGCCCTTGCGCCCGGACAGGCTGCCCTTGCGCGCCTTCGATCCGGCAAGCGAGGGCGTTGCGCCAAGGGAAACACTTGCAGCGGCGGCAAGTGTCAGGCCGGCGAATTGACGACGTGTAACGTTCATAATTGTTTCCGTTTCTTGAGATGACCTGAGGTCACTATGGCCATGTTCAGAAAATCTTTCCAGCATGCAACCCGTAACGAATGTTCACATCTGATTGTGAAGACGTGTCAATGATGTGTCCAAGTAAACCGCATCGGCTCTGAATCCGGGGCAGCACAAAGGAGAGGGGGAGGCAACACGATTGATGCATTGCGCGAGGTGTCGGGAGGCGGCACGTCCTTACCCCGTCTTCTCCGCGTTCAATCCCCGGCCTTGCGAAACCGCCCGTCCTCGATCTCCAGCCGCGCTTCCACCGCGGCGCTCGCCACAACCACCACATTGTCGTCATCTGGAATATCGAGCCCGCCGCGCACGACCTGGACACTGATTACGCCATAGGGGAATTGTTTGCGCACCGCTTCCGCATCGACCTTGTCCGGCGCCTGGACCCCGACCGTCACATTGACGATCATCCGGTCGCGGTCGAGGCCGAGGGTCTGGAACAGGGGCAGATAGGAGTGGTGCATGGCGTCCTGCACGGCGCGGATGGCGGCCTTGGTATAGTCGCCGCCATGCAGATCGTTGCCGGTTCCCATTTCAAGAATGAGGCGCTGTTCCGTCATGCCGGCGCTCCTTCCGCGAGATCGAAGGAGACGATGCAGGCGGCATTGGCCATCACCGTGCGGCCGCTGCCGTCGTCCTTGGGAATGTCGAGGCCGCCCTCGACCACGTCGACACGGGCGGTGCCGTAAGGCAGGATTGCGGCAACCGCCGCCTTGTCCACTTCATCGGGCCTGGCGACGCCGATCCTGATGTCGACGATCATGTCGTCGCCCGAAAGGCCGAGCGCCGGACCGATGGTCAGGGAATTGTGCCACAGCGCGTCGCGCAGGGCGCGCACCGCGGCCTTCGTATAATCCTCGCCGCGCAGGTCCGTGCCCATGCCGAACTCGATCGCCACCCGTTTCAATGCCATGTGAATCCTCCCGCAAGATCAGGAGGGATTCCTTCCCATGTTTTTCGGGCGCTGAAAAGAGCCCGGTCGGGCTTCGCTCAGAAAATTCCCTGACAGATCACCATGACCAAAGCCATGGCGACGACATATCCAGCTTCGATCGCACGGGCGGCGGCGTTTTTCTGGGCGAAATAGCCGTTCGCGACGAGCAGTACCGCGAACGTCGCCGTGATCAGAAGGATCGTCAAAAGCGCGTTGTGCGTCTCGGTCACGCCGACGACCCAGGCGAACAGGAACACGCCGACGAATTGTGTGACCAGCGCCATGGCCGGCGTGTTATCGGCATCTGCCCGGGTGAGCCCGGACCCGCGCGCCCATTTTTTGCCGAACCCGATCGGGCTGTACCAGAGCGCTCCGAGAAGGAACGAGGCGATCGTTCCAACGGCAACGGCGATCCAGTTTACGTTTGCTGTGAGTTCTTCCATGATGGACTTCCGGTGGATGCCTTTCCCGCGCAACGGGCGCGGCTCAGGCCAGTTCCTGCGCCAGTTTGCCGAGGATCGACGCCCAGCCGCCCTGATGGTTGTCGCGGCTTTCCTCGTTCGGGAAGATGACATGGGTCAGGGTGATTTCGGTGCCATCGTCATGGGCGGCGAGATCGAGGGTCACGGTGCTGCCTTCGACGGAAAACGGCGATTCCCATGTGAAGACCAGCTTTGAATGCGGCTCGATGGTCAGGTAGGTGCCGGAGTGCGGGATCCGGTTTTCGCCGGCCTGCATGACGATCGTGAACCGGCCGCCCTCGCGCGCGTCGGCTTCAGCTGTCGGAACGCTCATGCCCTCGCCGGGGATCATGAACCGTGCCAGCTTGTCCGGTTCGAGCCAGGCCTGAAACACGCTTTCGCGCGGCGCCTTGATGACACGGCTTACGGTCAGGGACAGGTCACTCATCCTCATTCTCCTTTCTCGGGGCAGGGTCCCCGGTCAGGAGCCTGTCCAGTTTTTCCAGCCGCATGTCCCAGATCGAGCGCAGTTCGCCGAACCACGCCTCAACGTCCTTGAGCGGGCCCATATCGGCTTCGATCAGGTGCACACGTCCCAGGGTTTTCCGGGTCACAAGACCGGCCGCTTCCAGAACCTTGATGTGTTTCGACACTGAATTCAGCGACATGTCGTAGTGAGTGGCGAGGTCGGTAACCCGGGTCGGTCCCTGTTGAACCAGCGTGGTCAGGATCGACCGGCGCGTTGCGTCGCTCGCCGCCTTGAGAATGTCGCTGAGATGGCTGTCATTATATTCAACCATTAGGGTGAATATCCTTGATTGTGCGCATTGTCAACCGTTGGGGTGAATAATATCCAAGGCGCCGGATTGCTGCATGGCACGGGCAGGGGTCAATCGCCGGCGCCCGGACGCAGTTTCTGCCATTCGACCACGCTCATGTGGAACCGGGTGACCGTTTCGCCGCCGCAGGCATAGGTGTGGGCCCGGTCGGCCTGCAATTGCGCCGACTGGCCGGCTTCGATGGCGTAGGTCCGGCCGTCGGTCTCGATGATCAACACCCCTTCGCTCACCGTCAGGAACTCGACCGTGCCGGCGCTGTGGGCGGAGGCTTCGTAGCGGTCGCCCGGCTGCATGTGCCAGGACCACAATTCCATCATGTCGGGCGCCTTCGAGCCGAGCAGCAGCCGGCCTTCGCCGCCGTTCCGGCCGGTCCACAGGACCGGTGAGGTCGCGGCCTCCGCGATTATGACCGGATCGGACTGGGAGACGTCGACAAGGTCGGCGACCGAGACCCGCAGCACCGACGCGATACGGCACAGAACGCCGACGCTTGGATTGGCGCGGCCCTGTTCGATCTGCACCAGCGTCCCCTTGCTGACCTGCGCCGCCCGGGAAAGCTGGTCGAGCGAGAATCCGTGGCGTTGCCGGAAGTCCTGCAGGTTGCGGGCGACGGCCTCGGTGACGATGTCGGGATTGGAGCCGGTCGGAAGCGTGTCGGTCATTCTGTTGACTTTTCGGTTCATTATAGTAGATATGCTATTATTCTGGTATCATAGAGCATTATAATGACCGATCCAAGCACCAACGCCGTTCACACGGACCTGCCGGAGAATCCGTTTCTGGCGTGGATTCCGGCGCCTCTCTATGTGCTTGCCGCGATTCTGCTGATCCAGTTTGCCAGCGCGATCGCCAAGGAGATCATCACGCCGTCGACGGTCATGGGGCTGGTGTTCCTGCGCACGCTTTTCGGCGCGATCCTGGTCACGGCGTTCGTGCGTCCGGATCTGCGGGCGCTGAGCCGGCAGCAATGGCTGAACGGCGCCGCGCTCGGCGTGGCGATGGCAGTCTTCACCGGCCTGATCTATCTCGCCCTGACGCGGCTGCCGCTGGCACTGGTGGTGACGATCGGGTTTCTCGGGCCGCTTTCCGTCAGCCTGTTCGGCGCGCGGCGCCCGCTCGATTACTTCTGGCCCGTCCTCGGCTTCGCCGGCGTTCTGCTGTTGACGCCGATCGACGGCAGCACCGAGTTCGACACAATCGGCCTGATCTATGCCGGGCTCTATGCTCTGGCCTGGGCCGCCTACATCCTGATGTCGGCGCGCAGCGCCCGCACCACGCCGGGCTTTGTCGGATTCGCCGTCGCGCTCTGGTTCACCGCTCTGTGTTCGGCGCCGTTCGGACTGCCGCATGTCGGTCATTATCTTTCGACGTTTGCCGGGATGGCGGATGTCGTGCTGATCACCGTGCTTGCGACCCTGCCATTCGCGCTGGAATTTCTGGCCCTGAAACGCCTGTCGCCGGCCGTGTTCGGCGTGGTCCTGAGCAGCGAGCCGGCGATTGCCGCCCTGGTCGGACTGGCCATGCTCGGTGAAATCCTGCCGGCCGAGGGATGGCTGGCGCTCGGTCTGGTCTCGGTTGCCGCGCTTGGGTCGTCGCTGATGGCGGGCAGGAGACGCGGGTAGGGCGGGTCAGTCCGGCTGACACTCAACTTCGGACCTTTTCGAACTGATCGGGATAGGGGGACTTTTGCCAAAAAGGCGACGTTTCGGTCAAACCGACGGGGGCGATTCTGATGGCGTTGAATTGTTGAGCGCCACCTCAATTACACCCGCAAAGACGATCAACGAGGTTCCAACGGCCTGCGGCCAACCGAACGTTTCTTCCGTCAGCAAAGCTGCGCTGATGACGCCGACGACAAGTTCAGACAGAATCAGAATGCCGAACACGCCAGTCCCGATTTTTGACGGAGACCAGAATATCAGCGCCGTTGTCGGCAGAACAAACAACAATGAAATCGCGAGTAAAAACGGGAGGCTGGACAGGGCATTGTCCAGCATCGGAATGTTCCCAACGGACCCGGCCAGCATTGGGTATTGATAGATCGTCGCAAATAGTCCGAAGATGATTACAGGAAAGAGCAGCGGGAAAACGCCCTCGGGTTTCTCTACCTCTGTCCGTGCAGCGCCCGCCGCGATCAAGAATCCGGCCAGTAATCCAAACCAGTCACCGAGATAGATTGGAATAGGTACGCCGGCCTCCGTTCCAACAGCAATCCAGACACCTGCAAGTGCCAGGCTGACCGTAACAATCCGTGACCAGCCCAGACGCCTTTTGAGATAGGCGACCTCAATTAGCGAAGCCCAGAACGGGGTCAGATAAAAGAACACCAGTGCCCGGATGACGTCCGTTACCAAAACAGAGTTCGCGTAGAAGATTGCCCCGCTGCCCAGGAGCAGTCCACAGGCCCAATGGCGTAGTCCAATTTCCTTGCCATTCCAAACGCGCCACGCCGCGACCGGCAGGAGAACGACAAACGAAATGACGTACTGCGCGACGGTTCCCCAACCGCCGGTCATGCCAGCCTCGAGCAACGCGCGTTGCGGTAGCCAGTACAAGCCCCAGGCCCCGGCCGCCAGAAAGACGGCAAAGCAGATCGACAAGTAATGGGGATGACGCATTTATGGCTCCGACAAGGCGCAAGTTCGCCGATCAAACACCAGGGGCGAAGAATAACAAAGTCTTACGTGCACCAAATACACTGACCATTCCATTTGCGACGCCAACAGGCGTCTCGCCGACTTCAGAGTTTGTTCAGGAGTGGAGATCAGCGACCTTGATATTGAAGGCTCTTCTGACCTCCGCGCCGGGTCAAATATCGCCGTTGCGACAACGGCGATTTCCTGGGTGAACCTGCCGTTCAATCGAGACTGCTCGAACGACCGAGAAACCTGCACAACTCCGGCCAGACAAGGCACATGGTCTCCATGGCGACTCACCCGCTGAGAGCTGCCAACCTACCTCAACGGAAGGGTCCACGCTTGGCGATTGCCCAGGAATGGACGACGGCTTTTTGGATTGGTGGCAGGAGCCGGCACTCTACGGCATTTCGAAACCATCCCGCTTCCGTGCTTGCGTGGAATGTCAAACAACAGACCGGCATCCATTCTGAAGCGGGCAATCGGCGCGTCCTTCGATCTTCTGGGCGCCGGATCAGGTCCGGCGGGGCACATGGGAGAATGGCGGTGTGAAACGGCAAGCGTGCCGCCTGCCAGTCCCGGACCCAACCACCCCCCAGTTTACGGTGTTGCACTTGTATCGTGAACCAACCGCACCCACCCCGACGCGGCCAATCGCGTTCCGGCAAGCGGCGACCCGGTGGGTCGCCGCGACAGGTGCGGCGATGACGTGGGTGGGGTGAGCGGGCGATCACGGTTTTCAGATGTGGAGCGCGCCGCGTTGGACGCTTAGGCTCCTGCACCAACCCCGATGTGCCTTGCCGGGCTTGAACCGGCATCCACATGCCGGGTTCGGCGCTGTGCAATTGTCCACCCGGGAGCCCTTTGATCTTCCGGGCGCCGGCTCCGGTCCGGTGCTTCCGTACTCCACCCTTCGTCAATCGGCCCCCGCGTCCCGACTCCGGGCATTGGCCTTTGAGCTTAGAATCCGGACCCTGCAGACAAAGCCATGATCACCATCAATCAAGTGCTTTGTCGGTTCGCCTGCCGCTTTCGATCTCTGTCGCCAGAGCATCCATCTTGTCAGCCCAAAAATCCTGAAGCCGATCCAGCCAATCCTTTACGGCGTCAAATCCGGAAGGATCGATTTCGTACCAACGTTTTGCACCGTCTTTCCGCACTTTGGCAAAACCGTTGTCGCGCAATATGCGAAGATGCTGTGAGACCGCGGATTGCGTAATGCCAAACTCGGCCTCTACGACGGCAACGATTTCGCCCGACGCATGGTCTTTCTGCGAGATCAGTTCCAGGGTTCTCCGGCGCACCGGGTCGGACAGCACATCAAAGGCGTTCATAGTTTCTCGCCCGTGTAGAACGCAGCAGTGCGTTTTGCAGTTTCTTTCGCGATCCGCGCGTCGGTTCCGGCCTCGGCGTGGGCCACGCCCCATGCTTCGGCCCATTCCCGCAATGCGGCCTTGCCTGTCGCGCCCAAGGACCAGGCCTCTCCGGCCTCGATGGTCGATGTCCCGTCGCCAGACAGGTGCATTTCCAGCCCCAGCATGGCCAACTCCCATCCTAAACCGGTCGCACCGGGGCCATACCGGTCCCAATGCGCCCGGCTTTCCGGGTCTGTCGGATGCTCATGTTCAAGCGTCAACAGTGCGCCATCTTCCGATTGTTGGATTGTGACATCGACCCAACTGGTATTTCCCCCGAACTCCCAGGTAAGGGCCAAGTGTCCGGGCGGTTCGCAGACGACAATATCTCCGTCCGCATTGCCTTCTATCGAGAAGCGCCCGCCTTGTTTGAAATCGCCGGCAACCCTGGCAAACCAGCGCTGAACGCGCTCCTTCTCCGTCAAGGCACTCCACAAATCTTGCGGGGTCGTGGGGTAGCGCCGGCTTGCACGCACGATCCAGGTCGGGGCTCCTTCACGTTCACCGCTGACAACCTCCCGAACGCCCGCTCCGAGAGCTTCGATCGTTTTCATCTCGTCGTCCTCACCGGGTTCAGTAATATTAATTTATTCTAATATAACTCCTGACTAATATCAACGAATTCCCGAGAGGAGGCATTGACCCGCTGGGAAACTAAGCCCGCAACTTTGATCACTATCCAGGCCGAACCATCAAATTTTTTGTGACTTCAGCCATGCCTGCGCGAGTTTTTCAGCGCGCTCTATTTGTTTGGAAGTCATCGTTTTCGCGACGTTCAGGAGGTGCTTCGCCATCAAATCCGCCCTTTTCGCGGAAGCAATTTTCAACCACTTGTAAGCCTGAACCCTGTCAGCGGGCACACCCGAACCGCTCACGTACAGAAAGGCCAGATCATGCTGCGCGAAGGTGTGATCATGCTGTGCGGCCCGCTGGTACCATTGCGCCGCCAATCCGACATCACGCGTGACACCCCACCCGTTTTCGTGAAGGACGCCGAGACGGTATTGAGCTTCCGCCACACCTTGTTCCGCAGCTTTCCTGTACCATCCGATTGCCTTCACATCGTCGCGGGCCAAACCGCGGCCATATTCATGCATCATGCCGACGGCGTGCTGTGCTTTTGCCTCCCCGGCTTCAGCAAGCGGTTGCCATAGGTCCAATGCGCGTTGGGTATCTCCTGCGCGGAAAGCCTCAAGCCCGCGCTCGTAGTCTGCCGCGAAAACCGGGCCGGATTCAGCCAGGCTCACAAGGGCAATCACGACCAGCACACGGCACCATGCTGCGAGCCGACTGCTGGAATTCCAGTCATTCGTGGCCTTTTGCAATCTATTCTCCTACGGTTTCGAATGAGGCGACTTCGGCAAACGCGTCCTTCATCCTACAACGCTGTGAGACACAGGGAAAATCACGAAAACGCACCCTGACGGTTCTGCCCCTGGACGCTGCCTGTGCACCTGGGGAAGCGGCGATGTCAGATGGCAGGCGCGACTATCCCCGCCACGTCAATCCTGCGCAGGGGGCTCCATTTCTCGGCAATATTGTGAACTCCTAGCGCCCTTCAACGCTGAAATAGGCCGGCGGCACCGTCTCGGTCAGCCAGACTCCATTGTCGGTGACGTAGAACGTCGCGCCGTCCTTGTGCAGCGCCGCGGCATCGACGATCAGGATGACCGGCTTGCCGTGGCGGCCGCCGACGGCCGTCGCCAGTTTGCGGTCCGCGTGCAGGTGCACTTGATGCCGCTCGCCCTTTAACAGACCCTGGCGTTGGATGCTCTCCAGAAACCGCAGCGCCGTTCCGTGATAGAGGACAGGCGGCGGTTCGACCGCCGTCAGCGCGAGATCGACGGCAACGGAATGGCCCTGATTGGCGCGGATCCGGTCGGTTTCCGGATCGAGGGCGAAGCGCTTCTTGTCGCTGGTTTCAACCAGACGGGTGAGCTCCTCGCGCGACAGGGGTTCGCCGAACCGCCGAAGCGCGTCGAGAAGATCGGGAACGGAGGCCCAGCCGGCGCCGTCAAGCGTGATGCCGATCAGTTCCGGCCTGTGCCTCAGGACCAGGCTGAGAAGCTTGCTGTTTTTCTTGTCGGGATGGGGCATGGGGTATGCGTTGGTTGGTGATTGGGTGAGGCGATCGGGTCCCTTAACACACACCGGGTGGCGGTGAAACGTGTTTGGTCCCCTCGTTCCGACGCCCGGCTGAGCAATTCGAGGTTGCCGCGCTCACCCGATTGACCACCGTGGCGTACGCTCATTTCCACACGGCGCTTGCGCGGTAGCTGACCGCTTTCACACTTTTGGTCAGCCGCCGCCTCGCCGGTCCCCGAACCCCGATTGTCCGCCCCCCGATCACCCCACTCCACGTCATGGCCGCGGCCTGTCCCGGCCACCCACCATGCCGCCTCAAATCGGGATCGTGATTTGCTGCTGGCCGGTGGGTGGCCGGGACAGGCCGCGGCCAAGACGTAGGTGGGGTTTTCCGCGTCATTTTCCTCGAAATCGCTCACAGCCGCCGCCGCAGTCCCCAAACCTCGAACCCCGATTGTCCGTACCCAGACCACCCCCGTCCACGTCATGGCCGCGGCTCGTCCCGGCCACCCACCATGCCGCCTCAAATCGGGATCGCGATTTGCTTCCTGCCCGGTGGGTGGCCGGGACGAGCCGCGGCCATGACGTACTGGGGGATGGCCGCGACAGGGAATGGCGGGCGGTGCGCCGGCCATTTCACATACACATTCCCTCGATGTGCCTCGCTGGACCTGATCCGGCGCCCGGGGGATCATAGGGCGCGCGGCCTGACAGTCTCGCCAAGGAACGCGTCCGTCAGGTGGATCCCGCATACCGTGCGGGAAGGCAGAACGGTTTGCCGGAATATCCCGCCCCGCAAGGGCCGCTTAAGAATAATTCCCCTTCACTCGCTCCTTGGTCGGATCGAAGTGGGGGAAGGGCACGATCTTCGCCTGCAGGCGTTTCTGGTGGCCGTCGAGCTGGCCGACATCGACGGACGTGCCGATGTCGGAATGCGCTTCCGCGATCCGGCCAAGGGCGATGACCTTGCCGAGGACCGGGGATTTCATCGCCGATGTGATTTCGCCGACCTGCGCCTTTCCCATGCGCAGGCAATCGCCCGGCGACGGCACGGTGCCTCCGGCAAGCTCCAGCCCGACAAGTTTGCGGTGCGGGCTGGCCTTGCGTTTTTCCAGCGCCGCGCGGCCGATGAAATCGTCCGGCTTCGACTTCAGCGGCACCGTGAAGCCGATGCCGGCTTCGAACGGGTCGGTCTGGTCGTCGAACTCGGAACCGGCAAAAATCAGCCCGGCCTCGATCCGCATCATGTCGAGCGCGGCCAGTCCCAGCGGCTGCAGGCCGAACTCTTCCCCGGCGTCCCAGACCCTGTCGAAAGTCTCGACCGCATCCTTGGGATGGCAGAAGATCTCATATCCCAGTTCGCCGGAATAGCCGGTGCGCGAGATGACGACGGCGGTGCCGCGGACATCGTCGACGCGGGCGATCGCCAGCCGGAACCAGGGCAGCTCCTCGATCGAGGGCTGGGTCGGCGGCGTCCAGAACACTTTTTTCAGGATGTCGCGGCTGAACCGGCCCTGGACCGCGATATTGTGCAGCTGGTCGCTCGAATTGCGCACCCAGGCGTTCAGGCCGCGCTTTTGCGCCTGCTCCTTCAGCCACAGGCCGGACGTGTCGTTGCCGCCGATCCAGCGGAAATTGGTGTCTCCGAGCCGGTACACGGTGCCGTCGTCGATCATGCCGCCATGTTCGTAGCACATGGCCGTATAGCTGACCTGGCCGACGGCCAGCTTTTTCATGTTGCGCGTCACGCAGACCTGCATCAGCTCTTCCGCGTCCGGCCCGGTCACTTCGTATTTGCGCAGCGGCGACAGATCCATGATCGCCGCGCGCTCCCTCACGGCCCAATATTCGTTGATCGTGCCGATATTGGGAAAGCTGTTGGGCAGCCAATAGCCGGCATATTCGACAAAGTCGCGGGTATGGCGGGCGAAACAGTCATGAAACGCGGTCTTTTTGGTGTCTTCCACATCGGCCTCCACGGATTTTCGATAGCCTATGGATCGCTTGAAATCCTCTTGCGGCCTGTAGGTTCTGACTTGAATGTCGGTCGGGTTCCAGCCGTTCGCCGGATCGACGTCGCATGGACATGCCGACGACACGCATACGAGATCGGTCTGGGCCTGCAACAGCACATAATCGCCCGGACGCGACCAGGGCTCGTCCATGGTGATGGCGTGGCTGTCGTCCAGGATGGTGTTGAAAAAGAAGTTGATCGCCGGCCAGCCGCCGCGTGGACGGATGTTGAACCGCGCCAGCCCGGCATTCATGTTGTCGGAGCAGTTGAGATGTCCGGGATAGCCGAGATCCTCGTAATAGCGCGCGGTGCAGGCCAGGCCGAACGTATCGTGCCGGCCGCACGTATCCTGCACGATTTCCACCAGCGGCTCCTGGTCGACGCTCCAATATTTCGAAAAGATGCCGGGGTTCGGATAGAGCGACCCCATCAGGCTGCGCGTCGTCGTCGGGTCGATCTCGCGTTCCAGGCCCTTGTCGAGGGCGGCCATGGAAAAGGCCTGGAAGTCGCTGCATTCCCGGCCCTTGACGTCGAGGATCTGGATATATTCGCCGGCCCGGACCTCGTAGGTCGTGGCGTTGCCCGGCTGAATGTTGAAGTCCTGCAGCGGATCGGCAAGCGGGTCCGGTGGTCCGTCGGCGGATTTGCCGGCCTTTGGATCGGCGCGGTGGATATAGAGGATCAGATCGCTCGGCGCGTCCTGGTTTTCCGGGCTCATCGGGGCGGCGGGCGCGGCGCAGATCAGAAGACCGTCGCACTCGGCGACAAAATCCGCCGTCTCGCCGGCCCGGGCCTCCTCGGCAAAGACCGGGATCGCGTCGCCCGCGCCGATATCGAACCCGGCCGCGCCAAGCGCGGCGAGCACCTTGGCGCCAGACGGCGATCCATTGTTGAGGGTGGCGATCGTTGCGTCCGGCCGCCCGGTTCCCTCAGCGCCGAGATGGCCGGCATCGGAGGACCGGTCCGGGGCGAAGAACACCAATTCGCCCCGCTGCAGCCCGTCGCGGTTCAGGAGGGAGAGGGCGTCGCCGCGAAAGATCTGGACGGCGCGGGAGCCGCCGCCGGGCACCGGATGACGCTCGACGCCATGCGGCAGGATCGGCAGGCCGGGCGTTGTGACGCCGTGGCGTTCCCAGGGGTGCTCGATGAAGACGGGTCTGTTCATGCCGGTATGTCCCAGAGCTGTTCACTGTTTAACGGAAACACTGAACAGCTCTCATTCCTTGTGTTTCGCATTTCTGATCTGTTCAGACGATCCCGTCTGAACAGGAAAAGCTCTAATCCAGTCCCAGCGCCTGTTTGCGTTTCTCCGCCCAGGCGGTGATCGTCAGGTCGAAGGTCAGCGCCATCAGTGCGACGTTGAACCCGAGCACGAAATTCTTGCCAAGCTCGGTTCCGGCAAGCGTGCGCTGCAATTCCTGACCGAGATCCTGGGTGCCGATGAAGGCGGCGATGATGACCATGAAAAACGCGAACATGATCGCCTGGTTGAAGCCGACGGCCATGGTCGGCAGCGCCAGCGGCAATTGCACCGAGCGCAGCTTCTGGCGTTTGGTCGCGCCCGACATGTCGGCCGCTTCGGTCATTTCCCCCGGCACCGCGCGCAGGCCCTCGATCGTGTAGCGGGTGAGGGGGACGGTCGCGAAGATCAGGATCGAGAACACGACCGCCACGTCGTTGACGCCGAACAGCATGATAGCGGGGATCAGGTAGATGAAGCTCGGAAAGGTCTGCGCGGTGTCGCAGGCCAGAAGAATGCGGTTTGACCAGGCCTTGGAGCGCGACGCGACGATGCCGAGCGGGATGCCGATCAGGGTGGCGAGAACGACGGCGGAAATCACCGTGTAGAGCGTGATCACCGACCGGTCCCACCAGCCGGAAAGCGCGACGATGGAAAAGAAGATCGCCGCATACAGGGCCGGCCGCCGGCCTCCGAGCCAATAGGAAAACGCAATGATCAGAAGCACGAACGAGGATGTCGGCAGCCACAGCATGGCGTTGCGGAACGGGATCAGCACCTGAACGTTCAGGAACCAGCGCAGCCATTGGGTGACGGCCTGGACGGAATCGATGTCCAGCATTGCCTTGATGATCTTGTCGATTTCCCTGCCCTTGGAGAACGACTGCTTGCGCCCGACTTCGGCCAGGATGTCGATGAACTGGGACAGGATGGTGAAGCCGACGAACACGCCGAGGCCAAGAAGCAGATAGGCGTGGCGCCGCCACCAGGGCGTGCCGCGTTCGAAATGCACCGGCTGTTTGACGACCCAGGCCTTCGACATCCGGTCGAGCATGATGGCGAGCAGCACGATGGTGATGCCGATTTCAAACGAGCGGCCGAGCTTGAAACTGCCCATGACCGCGAGAAGCTTCGCGCCAAGGCCGGGCATGCCGATGAACGCGGTAAGCACGACCATGGCCAGGCACAGCATGATGACCTGGTTGACGCCGACCAGGATTTCGGCGCGCGCCGATGGCAGATAGACGCGGGTCAGCATCTGCCAGCGCGAACAGCCGGACATTTTCCCGGCTTCGACCACTTCGGGCGGGACCTTCTTCAGCCCGAGCGTGGTCATCAGGATCATCGGCGGAATCGCGTAGACGATGGTTGCAACCGCGCCCGCCGTCGGGCCGACCTTGAAGAAGATCACCGCCGGCAGCAGATAGGTGAAGAACGGCAGGGTCTGCAGCACGCTGAGGATCGGCCGGATGGCCGTGTCGACCCATTTGTGTTTCCAGGCGGCGATGCCGATCAGAAGGCCGATCAGGAACGCGAACGGCGCCGCGACGACGAGAACCGACATGGTCTCCATCGCGATTTTCCACTGGCCGATCAACGCGGTCCACACGAAGGTGCCGCCGGCCAGAAGCGCCATGCGCCAGCCGCCGAGCCAGTAGCCGAGCACGGCGGCCGCCGCCGCGATCGCACTCCACGGGATCGGCCCGAGATTCGGCCAGCGCCGTTTGCCGTACAAGAGGTTGGCCGTGATATCGAGCAGATATTCAAGCCCCTGCGCCAGCCCCCGGGTCAGATGGATCAGCCCGAGATCGTTCTGAACGAAGGCGAAGCCCGTATCGAGCGCGTCCGCGGTCGGGGGAATGGCGCTTTCGGGCAGGCGGTGCAGCCAGTCCGGCAGCACGCCCAGCGCCCGCGCCAGGATGAAAATGAGGGCGGTTGCGATCAGCGCCCACAGAATTGTCGAGCGGGCGCTTGTGCCCGTCTCGTCAGAAAACGATTCCGTGGACGCAATGCTCATTGGTCATTGCCCAGCAGGATTTCCAGCGCGTCCTCGCGGTGCATCACGCCGACAATGGCGCCGCTGCGGTCGGCGACCGGCAATGTCTCGCGGCTTTCGTTGACCAGGGTCCGGGCAAGTTGCTGGATGGTCAGATTGCCGTCGATGGCGACACCCTCCACGGCCGTGCCGTTCAGCGGCCGCGACAGGCCGCGTGCGTGCACGACCCGGGCCTTGTCGATCTGTTCGGTGAACTTGCGCACATATTCGGTGGCCGGGCTCATCACGATCCGGTCCGGCGTGTCGCATTGTTCGATCGCGCCGTCCTTCATGATCGCGATGCGGTCCGCGAGCCGCAGCGCCTCGTCGAAATCGTGGGTGATGAAGACGATGGTCTTGCCCAGGAGTTCCTGCAGGCGCAGGAACTCGTCCTGCATTTCCCGGCGGATAAGCGGGTCGAGGGCGCTGAACGGTTCGTCGAGAAACCAGATGTCGGGTTCGATCGCCAGGCTGCGGG